>Ga0222676_1000292_pt1 | contig 18263 bp, 19 predicted proteins | sample AntAcemetagen870_FD_179815 | JGI IMG/M metagenome (GOLD analysis project Ga0222676, IMG submission 179815) | Saline water microbial communities from Ace Lake, Antarctica - #870 | ecosystem: Environmental > Aquatic > Non-marine Saline and Alkaline > Saline | place: Antarctica: Ace Lake...
ACAATTTCTTTAAGTATAGTTTTCATGTGAATTAACATGAAAAATATATTAAATGAAAAATCATTCGAAAGATCCTGATTATAAAGAGTACTTAGCTCTTTGTAAAAAAAGGGATAAACTATGGTCTGACAAGTGGAGGAATAAGATAAAGCTTGACGAACCTTACCATAGAGGGTTTAATCACTTTCTTGAGCCTAGACAGGATATTCAGAACAGACAAGATGCTTGGATTTTCTGGGCTATTTGTGAATGCTTTGTCGAAGAAAGTTATTCAAGAAAAAAAGAGCCTTCAGAGAAAGAAAAGAGGAACAAATGGTTCTCTGGCACAGAATACACTCCTAGTATTAGGAGTATTTCTGTAGAGGAGTACGACACATATGTCCCTGCTATTCAGAAGCAATTTAGAGCAGTAGATTGGGAGTTTGTTTCTGTTGAGGATAATTCTTTCATCCACGTATCTTCAAATGGTGAGCATTGTTGGAGGGGTGGTAGAGGAAAAGTAAAGACTTGGGCTGCTAACAACAAAGGTTATGTCTGCAACTTGCCTTCCTTTTATTTTGTAAAAAAGACTGAAAAGAACTTGGTTGAATACTGCTATGAGATTGATGAAATTTTAGAGCAAGAATTATCTGAAATAGACGATAAAATATCAACTAAATTCAGAAGATTTTATTCTCGGAACTTCAGGAAGCAAGATAGGAAGATGACCCACAAGAAACTAAAGACTCACAATAAGAGGGTTATGAAAAGGGTGACTGATTTGATTGACCCTCAAGATGCATATGGTGTCCATGAGGAGTTTATTGAGAGCAACGAAGATCTTCGTTGGTTGTATTAAAGTAAGAAATAAAAATGTTATACATAATATGTGTAACATTTTTTGTTTAAATACGTTTAAGTTAATATGGGATCGAAAGTTTTAAATGTTTCAGAAGAAGCAACACGATATAGGAAATTGAATCTAGTTTTTTTAAAGCGTTTTTGGAAAACTCTAGCAAACCTAGAAAGGCATGATGTTGAGAGATATAAAAGCGATTCTCTTTCTGCTTGTCCTAAATCAGTGTTTGTCAGAAGAACTTTCAGTAAATGGTTTTCAGGAAAAAAACTAGTTGTGATATTAGACGAGGAAACAGGTTTTTCTATTGATGGGATTCCTATTACAAGAAAAGTTAAATCTTACATTCAAACAAGCCATATTTCTTATAGTCTCGGCAGAAGAGATGAGCTTTATATTTGTTTTAATAATGCATCAGATCCTCATAAAATAGCTAGCAGAAAAATATCGTTTAACGGACTTCTTGCTTTAGAGTTTTATGAAATCTCTGATGAAGAGTTTTTCAGTGTTTTTAATTTATTTCTAGACGACAGACCTTTAAAAGATTTCAATGCTGTTTATTACAATTTTTCATCAGATACAGACTTTAAGTCTAAGTTGATAAAGAAAGTAAAAGCGAGAGATCGTCAAGATGCTTTTTTAAAGTTTGAAGATTTCAGAGAAAAATCAGATCTTGACATTTTGTTCCATAAATTTGTAGAAGATGCAGAGTGAAAACAATAGTAGAAAAAAAAGTTTAAATCATATACGAAGAAGATGAATTATAAAAAAATAAATGAAAACCTTAAAAGTGAACCTAAGTTTACTTCTACTCCAAACAAGTCTTACGGAGTTGATGGTAAAGAGATATGGGTTAGCAGATCGGTTGCCGTGACAATGGTGATTGCTTTTTACAGCAAACAAGATGACGATTATTACATTCCTATGGGAAAGAGAGGAAAAGCTTGTCCTGACGAAGTTGGAAAGTTTTCTTTACCTTGTGGTTACTTGGATTATGATGAAACAGGCTCAGAAGCTGCTTTTAGAGAGACTTGGGAGGAGATAGGGTTAAACCTAGAGGTTTTGTCGTCTGAAATGATAAGCAAGACTAGAGGGTCTTATTTGACTCCTTACAATGTCAATGATTCTCCTAATTCTAATCGTCAGAATGTCACATTGAATTATGGTGTTCTTTTAGAATGGGATGATTCAAGTCAGCTTCCAGTTTTGACAAATAAATACAACGAAAAAGAAGGAGAGGTTGATGAAATTAAGTATTTTTCTTATCATGAGTATTTAAAAGGAGCTTCAGACGAAGATGTTGCTTTTAATCACCAAAATGTTGTTTCTAATTTCCTTGCGTTGACATCTGTTAATTTTATAAACCAATAACATGAAACCAACAAAAACACAATTAGATTTCTGCGAAAATAACAGTATCACATTCGATCAATTTACTGGTCAAATGCCTATTATGGGTAGTTTGATATTGGGTTTAGTTACATCTATTCCTGAAGGGTTCAGTCCTATTATAGAGTGTAATTTGGATTTAGCTTCAGTCAAAGTATTGCCTGAAAGATTTAGTCCAACAGTTGGAAATACTTTGAATTTAAGTTCAGTCCTAGAAATATCTAAAGGGTTTGCTCCGACTGTTGGGGGTACTTTGAATTTAAGCTCAGTTTTAGAGATACCAGAAGGATTCAATCCGACTGTAGGGGGTTCTTTAAATTTAAGTTCAGTTCAAAAGTTACCTAAAGGATTCAGTCCGACTGTGTGGAGATATTTGCTTTTAGATTCAATAAAAGTGTTACCTGAAGGATTTAGTCCGATTGTAGGAGGTGCTTTAGAAGCTCCTTTAGCCGAAGCTGTGCCTAAAGGGTTTAATCCAACTGTAGAGTGGTGTGTATACATGGGAGGTAGGTCATTAGATTCGTCAGAATACACTAAGAAGAAAATGAATTTCATTGATTTCAAAAACGGGTTCATCAAATGTGATGGGGTGTTCATGCAAGTCGTATCTCATAAAGGAAACGTGTGGAAAGGGTGTAGGTTTGGGTCATCAGACGACCTATATTTGGTCTCTGATGGAAACAATAGGTATGCTCATGGTGAAACATTAAAACAAGCAAAGGAAGACTTGATATTCAAAGTAGACGAAAGGCGACCATATGACTTCAATCATTTAACCGAAGAGAGTGTTTTGTCGTTTGAGGAGTCCATTATCGCTTACAGAGTCATCACTGGAGCTTGTAGTTATGGTGTCAAGGATTACATCAGAAACAGATTACCTCAGAAGCAAGAAGAGTTTAGGATGTCGGAGGTGATTAGATTGACCAGAAACGAGTATGGAGGAGAAAATTTTAGTAAGTTTATTAAAAAGGGGCTTCCAGAAGCTTCTTAATGTAGTCATCTTTCTTCATAGATTTACCTCCCATCTTTTCATCGTCAGCTCTTTCACAAGAATGTATGACAAGTTCACCTTCTTTCATTTTAACTGAAATAAGATGCATTGGTTGCCAGTCTCCTCCAGCGTATAAAGTAAATTCAGAAGGGGTTAAGGTTAGGATTTCGCTGTTTTCAAAATCTACATGATCTCCAAAGTATTCTTTTCCGTTGTTGTGTTTAGAGTCAAACCCATCATCTCCTTCTTTATATATGCATTCACATTTTTCTTTAAAATTAGAAATATCTTTAATGCTATATAGGCTTACTTCTATTGATCCTTTATCATTTAGTGACATAGTCAAGCCTCGAAGCATCTTGTGAAAATTAGGCTTTTTACCTTCTCTCAATAGAAGTTGCTCAAATATATTAGTTCTAATTTGTTCCTGTAAATGCATGTGGGTACTTTTGTTTAAGTAGTTCGTAATCTATTAACGCTTGAACTGCTGGGTGTTTTTCAAGTTCTGAACCATTGCTCCAAAGCTCCTCTGCTACTTCTTGATTTAGTAGGTAGACAAAGTGTTTTCCAGCAGCATATTCTTCACGAGTCCCAACATCTCCTCTAACAATAGAATCTCCGGCAGCATTTAAAAGCGCTTCAGTATCTAGTGTTGACTCTTCGTAGTTGTGGTCAATCCCATCTTCTCCTCTTTCTGTATCGTATGGAGTGTTTCCGTAATCAAAAGCAATGTCTTTGTATTCATCTTCGTTGCTTGTAAGATTTTCTCTACTGATTAAGTACCACCTATCCATTTGGTCTTTTGCTATGAATTCAAAATCAGGATCACCTCCATCTATTGAAAGTTTTAGTTGAGACAACTTGCCTCCTACTGATTCTTTTTCTTCTTGATTCCAAGGAGCGTTAGGATTATTTTCTGTTAGTCTTTTTTTTTTAAGAGCAGCGATTTCTGAAAGTCTTTCTAATTTTGATATTTTAGATAACACATACTCATTAAATTGAGCCTCTGAAATTTTCTTCTTATCTCTAATTGATTTAGGTTTAGAGTTAGTTCCTTTTTTGTTAGCAAGCGAAAGGTTGCCTGCTTCTTCAATTGAGTCTTCTTCTGTTGAGTTTTCTTCACGTACAAAGTCTGGGCTGTTATCTTTAAGTCTTTGAGGTTTTGAGTTTACTCCGTTTTTATTATTTTTAGAAAGACTCATACTTTCTTCTAGCCCTTTTTTGTAAGACTCGAACCAAGATTCAAGTTTTGTGTCATCAGGGCAAGATTTTCCTTCTTTTCCTTCATTGTAAATTTGTTGTGCTTTTTTTTTGTATTCTTCGAAAGTAATCATTGTTCTAAATTTGTTTGTTATAAATATGCGTAAAAAGACAAATCCAGAAACCGTAGCGAATGGCGTTCTGGATTCTATTAGCCGTAATTTAACAGTCCTAGGCTCGTGTCTTTATTGTATGTATAAATCGTTTGGTTTTAAATTAGCAAGACTTATTTTGGCTGACTCTAGTGTTTTTTTATATCTTTCTATTCTACCACTTACTTCTTCGTAGGTTTCTAATTTTAGAATAGCAGCCTCAAATTTCTCAAGTGCTTTCTGTCCATGTTTTTTTATATCGTTTACAATTGAGTTGGCGCTTTTTCTATCATTTGGCAGAATTTTCTGCATTCCATCTACACCAATATTTATGTAAGTTTGTCTATCAAAAAAAGAAACTTTGATATCAATATCTTTTAAAAAAGGGTTATCTATAAAAGTTCCTTCTGTGCTTTTTTTTTCTTTACGAAAAGCTCCTTCAAAAGACATTTCTATATAAATCTTGCCGTCATCAGTTTTGTAATCTAATTTTTTTGGGGAGCTGCTTCTTACAAAACCAATATGATCACCACTTTTTATTGATGGGTAGGATGAAAATCCTCTATCTATTAGTTGGTCTCTTGTGTTTTTATATCCTTTATGGGTTCGGTATTTTTGATCTAGCTCATGAGCGCTTGTGTCTTCTGTCAGTTTCTTTAGTTCTGAAAGTTTGTCCATTTTCATTTTACTAATTCTAGCTAGATTATTTCGTTTAGCTAGATTCATTTCATCTGAATTTTCATCTTCATCATCAGCGTTTTCAAAACCAGATTTAAAGTCTTCAATATCTCCATGCGTGTCTGGGTCTATGAAGTCGCTTCCGATATCTCCAGAAGCAGCGTCTTTGTTTTGCATCACATCAAGAAAATCGTCAGAAGTTTCTTCTAAATCAGCTAATTGTCTTTCTAGGTCTGTATAAGCTAAATTCATTTCTTCATCAGAAGCTAAGTCGCTTCCAATTGCTTTAGAGGCATCTCTGAAGGCGCTTGGTTTATTTATGTTAGAATCTGTTTGACCCATATCTTTCTTTGCAACATTAAGTCCGTGTTGTAGGTCTGTTTGTTTTCTGTATTTATCCATCATTCCAGATTCGTCAAAAGCTGTTTTGAATGATTCATCTAGACTTGCTTGTCTTATCATAATAGCAGGCTCGATAATATCTGTAGCTTTTTCTTTTGTGGTAATCATGTTTGCTCCATTCCTGTCTGTAAAAGAAACATTATCTTCATTGATATCGTTTACCTTCATTCCCCAGTTTTCAAATTTCTCCTTTATATCAACTTCTTTTTCAGAAATAAAAGCCTCATTCAATGAAATAACTTGTTCTGTCATTCCTCCTTCTATGTGAATTTTGCCATCATCACCTTGATAGACCATGACTTCACCCATTTCTTCAGAAACTCTAGTTAAAGCTTCTCCTATCTCTCCAATTCCTCTATCCCAAAAACCAGCACCATGATGATTTCTTGTTAGAAAGAAATCATGGCCAATTTGGTCTTGAGTCATAGACCCTTCGCCTGTTAAGAACTCTCCCCATCTAGCTTCGTAAACTTCATCTCCAGCTTTATCTAAAAACATCTTAAGATCTTCTTTGGATTTTAAAATTGATTCAGGAGAAATATCAGTTTCAATTGACATTGAGTCAAATTCCCCGTCTTCTCCAGATGCCCATAAAGCAGCTTCTAAGTATCCTCTTAACATATTATTGAGAGCTTCGTCTCCGAATCTAGCTATAGATTCTTGAATATTTTTGTTAGGGAAGTGAAATTCTTTAGGCAGCAAAGTTTCTAGTTGTCCTGCAATTTCTTTTTTTCTTTTTTGGATGTTCTTGTAATTCGCTGATAATTTTTGGTTTTTCATCTTTAGATATTTCTAGTAAATAATCAAATTTTTCATCTTTTGTGAAACATTTATATTATATTTTCGTTTAATAATAGTGAACTACTCAAAAATTGTGGAGTATATCAATTTAGTAATTTTTTTTCAATAACATTTAATTGTCAACTTATTGATATTGTTAAATTGTTTTTCTATATTTATTTATAAACACAAACGCAGTTTAACAAATGAGTTTAATAGATTTAAAATTTAATTTTTCCGATCCAAATAACATCACTTTCTATGGTGATGAGGTGTCAGGTTTCAGAAATGAGTCAGGAAATGTGAAGGCGTTTATTCAAGACGAAACAAAGTTTCTTCAGTGGAACAAAACAGCAAAACAACTTATTGTTCCTACGGGAGAATGTGCTGAATTTATTTTTAAGCCAAAGATATATTTGGAGGGTGATTTTAAAATAAATTTAGACTTTGAAATAGGTGTTTCATTTGTTTCAACGTTTTTATTTGGCACAACTGAAAAAATACATTTTAAGCTATACAGAACAGGTATTGAGATTGTTTTGGAAGAAGAGACAATATCACTTAATTTCAACAGTCCTCTAAAAAATGGTCGGAGTATCATTTATATTTATAGACAAAACGGAGTCATTTGGATTGAGAAGCACTTAGATGCCTCAAGAAATATATCACAAGTAGTTTGTGATACCCCTTTTCTGTTTGAATATTTCCTTGGAGGAACATCTGTAGGAGAGGCAAAATACAATTCTTTTGAGATTACGGATAAAGTGAAAGAGATGGAGCTAATGGATGGCATTGAAGATATAGAAGAGTTTGTTGTTAATCCAGTCGTAGTTGATGAGTTCTCTGAAACAGAAAAAGAAATTAAAGAAACCATAGATAAGGTGGTTTTTGTTGTAGAAGAAGTAGAAGAAGTAGAGGCGGTAGAGGAAGTGGTAGAGGAAGAGGCGGTAGAGGAAGTGGTAGAGGAAGAGGCGGTAGAGGAAGAGGCGGTAGAGGAAGAGGCGGTAGAGGAAGTGGTAGAGGAAGAGGCGGTAGAGGAAGTGGTAGAGGTAGAGTTAGAAGAAACAGAAATATCTAATATAAAAATGAAAGAATTAACAGAAGTAGAAAAATTAATGGTTACTGGGTATGCAGAACTCCTAGTGGCAGCTAAAGGTACAAAAGTAGCTAAGTATTACAAGACAGCGTCTGAGCTTGAGCAAGAATCTAAGAAAAATAAGGTGTTTTTAGTAAAAATATTTTATTATATTTTATCTGAACAGAAAGAATGGTCATCAGCATCTCATGCTAAGATAAAGACAAGAGCTTATGAGTTGTCTGAGATTTTCGGAAAACACAAAGAGTCTAACGCAGGGAGGAAATATGGGTTTAAAGCAGGAGCTACTTATAAGTCTTTTGCTTATGGTGTTTTAACAGATGAAGATTTAACAGACGATTTAATTGTTGAGCTTCTTATGGAAGAGTACGAAGGGATCAGAGAATTAATCATAAAACTATGAGTAAATCAAAAATAGCATCAATCTTCAGTAAGTGGTGGTTTAATGCATCTCTATTTGGGTTGGTTTCAGTCTGTCTTTTTATTTTCACAGGAAATAAGCTTCTAACAGGAATGTCTATAGGAATGGGTTTGATGTATTTCGTTCAACTCTTCAGTGATAAGTCAAATGAAGAGTAGTTGGCTTGAATCTGGTTATTTAGATGACGTTGGTGTTGATTTGCACCAAAAAATCTCTTTAACAATGGATTTAACAACTATTTGTTTGATTGAAAACAGAGAAGTATTCAACCCTATACTTTATTCAGCAGTTTCTTTGGTTAAGAAGATATATATTTCTTTTCCTAGACTTCAAAATGACGTGCAGACTATAATTGGTGTAATGTATGAGTATTTGTATTTTTATTGCCAGAAAATAGACGTGGGAAAAACCGATACTGAATTGATTGAGTCTTTTGTCAGAGAGTATGGAAAAAGATTTTTAAACTAAAAAAAGAGACCGTGATGGTCTCTTTTTTTTATTTTCACTATATTTGTGTAAAAAATGGACAGAAAATTATTAAGCAGCTTTTCTGAAGGAGAACTAAACGAAGAGTTAAAGAGAAGAAAAAAGAAGGAGAAAGAATTAAAAAACATTCGACCTCAGAAGCTTGAGAGTCCAAATATGGAGAAGCTTGATAAGTTTTGCGAGATGTATATGGACTACGTAGAGGACTCTAATCTTGAAGACAACGATCTTGATAATTATGCTTTTGAAGCTCTGATTGAGTCGTTGTATGGAAACAGGATATGGAAGTGGAGAGATTATATTCAGTCCATTAAGAAATAAAATGAAACAAATTATAACTATAGTGCTGTTTTTGTTTTTGGGAACGTCTATGTTTTCTCAAAAAGAAGTAGAGTCTGATTTTATTTATGAGAAAGATTTTTTTTTATTAACCTCAACATCGTTTGTTAATGGAGATTCATTGTTTTATGGAAATATTGAAAGGTTTATAAATAACAACTGCCAGTCCAGAATTGAGCTAGATGTTAAGTTTGGAGAGTTCATTTCTTATTATTTTATCTTCATAGATGCCAGAAGATTAAGGGTTGTTCAAAAAAAGAGATATGATTTTGTTTCTAACGACATAATAGATAATGTTATTTTCTATCCTATAAACGGAAGACTGAAAGGTGTTAATTTTGACGGATCTTCACTTGATAGGAAGGTAGAGGAGGTATCAAGGGTGGCAATGATTATAGATTTTATAGAAGCAGAAATAGATGTTGTAATTAAATATTAGTTTATGTGAAACATTTTTATTAAATTTGCGTTATATAAGAGGATAGAGGTTCAAAGGGGTTTTAACCTTAGAAAATTTATCTTAAAAAACGGTTAGGTGCGTGAGTGAATAGCGGCAAGCTGGCAGGTTTGTTACGGTGGTTAGAGTCCACCCCTAACCTTTTATGTGTAAAGTTAAAAGCAGGATTTATATACCTGTGGACGTAGCTAATGTAGGCGCTTCCCCAAAAGGAAGAGGTGGTAGTTTTAAATCTACTCGTCAGTTTATTTTACACTTGCAATTATAAGTCAACCCATTACCCCGACTTACTGGGATAGAGGAAAGTGCCGTCTCTTAAGTGGTAATTATAATTGTGAAAAATTAATTTTATGCATATCATTAGTACTGTTGAGAAATCTTTTGTACTGGTGGGAAATCTTTTGTAACCAAATCCAGAGATTATCGGGTACGTTTGAGGGCTGGTTTGTATGTATTATAAGCGAAAGGGGTGAAATTGAGGAAGGGTTAATTAAATGGATGCATTCATTTGATTAACCCTTTTGGTTTATATGATTTTTTGTATATTTGTTTCATGATTAAAAACCAGTCAAATATAAAGCAAGTCATTTTAATTCGAAAAGATTTAAATATGTCTGCTGGAAAGATAGCTGTGCAAACTGCTCATGCCTCAATGGAAGTGTTTTTTAAGAATATGGAATTAAGCTCTATGTGTGGAACAATACCTATAAAGGAGGATCAAGTGAGGTGGCGTGACGAAGGAAAAACAAAAATACTAAAAGAAGTTAAAAGCGAGTTAGTTCTGTTGACTGCTTATGAGAAAGCAAAAGAAGCAGGGTTGCCTTGTGCTTTGATTACAGATTTTGGGTTGACTGAATTGGAAGGAGAAAATAACACAACAGTCGCAATCGGCCCTGCATCGTTTGAAGAAATCCAAAAAATAACGAAACGTTTTAGGTTATATAAATAAAATAAATGGGGACACATAAATCATTAACAATAGGGGTCTATCTAGAGGTAGACGTAGAGATAGGGGAGAAAATAGAGAAATACCTAGTTTCTCCTAGAACTGAAAGAGAGTTTAGATTTGGTTCTTCTAAATTTTGCCCAGACTCAGGTATGTCTTTAATTGAAAAAGAGAGAGTCTATAAAGAGTATATCATACCTAGTCTTTTTGATGTTAATGATAGATATAATTGGTTTGAAGATGATTTGTTTTTCCAGCCTAACTATGTTTATGGAGGGGGAAATCATGGGGTTATTATGCACAATATGGAAAGTAAATATAGTAGGTCTTACGATGATACTATAGCTGTTCCTGTTTTGGAAAACTGGAAAGAATTAGTAGAAGAATTTAAAAAAGAATTTAAAGAACATATACAAGCCTTAAAAGAAATGTACGGATCTTGCCACGTTAGGTACGGAACTGTTTATCACACAGGTTAAAAAAAAGAAAAAATGAAACCAATATATATATACAGAGGAGAGGTAGTTAGGGTTGTCGATGGAGACACAATTGATTGCAAAGTTGACTTAGGGTTTAATAGCTCAATGGACATTAGGTTTAGAGTTTACTCAGAAGATGCTTCATATTTTGATACTCCAGAGACTTGGAGACCAAAAACAGAAGGTGAGAAAGAACATGGAACTGAAGCTTCAGTTCGGGCTAGAGAATTACTGATAGGTCAGAAAATAGTCCTTAAGTCAATCAAAAAAGGTAAGTACAGATATCTAGCAGAAGTTTTTCTGGAAGATGGAAGGAACTATGCTAATATTATGATTGAAGAAGGATTTCAAAAACGAGAAAATTATAAATAATGAAAGTATACGGACAAACAAAGAGGCAGGAAGTTTATATAGAGCCTTTAGATGTTATTGAAGGATTGATTGATAAAGCTATCGGAGTGGATCGCTGGGTGAAGGTTAAAGATGGAGTTTGTTTTAGGGTTTATGATGCAAGTAGAGTTCACGAGATTGAAGAAGAAATCAGTCAAGAACTTTACGATCACGTCCAGAGATTATATTCTATTAAAGAGTACTTAAAAGCAGAAAATGAGTGATTTACTCATAAGTTAAATTATCTCATATTTATAGGGGATGAAAACCTCTTCAAAAATACAACAATCAATCGCTAATAGCGTCTATACAAAGCTATCAGAAAGAAATCAAGTAGAGCCTAACTTTGTTGATTGGTTATCTTCTAAGCTTGGAAAGAAAATCACAAAAGTTCTTGGAAAAGGAACTCAAGGAGTGATACTTGATATGGGGTATAATGTCCTAAAAATATCAAACGCTCCATTCAACAATCTAGAGCCTATTTTTAACAAGAACATTGAAGGTATAGCTAAAGTTTTTGCTCATGGTACAATTAAAATTCCTCAACAATTTCTTGTTGGAGTAGATTCTTTTGGACATGAGAGTGATAGGAAAATGGTTAACATTGCTGGCGTAACCTTGTCTCCCCGAAGTGGAAATGATGGGAATCTATTTTATCTTATCATGGAGAAACTTCATGACGGAAATGATACTGCTTGGAATTTAGAAATGATTTCAGATAGTGTAGGAAGATATCTTTGGATGCAAGACAGAAATAGCAGGGCGGATGGAATAAGTTTTCTGTCAAATATGAGTACAGACCCTGAGGTCTTACAGCCAGTTTATGACCATGTGGAAAAAGATTTATCAGAAGACCAAGCTAGCTTGATGGTTGAATGGATTGTTTCTTTAAGAAATGTTTTCAAGATCTTTAACTGGAAAGATGCTCATGTAAATCAATTTGCACTCAACTCTAAAGGTCAGCTCGTAGCTTTTGATTTTGACAACCCGAAAGAAGGAGTTTCTGATTTTAATAAACATATGGTTTCTGAGGCCTTGAATGAATCTCAAGAGGATTCTTTTGTAGCTTTTCATGGTTCTGAATATGATTTTCCTAAATTTACAGATGAATTTGTTGGTCAAGTAGATAATGAGGCTCAAGAAGGTTCTGGTATTTATTTTACCACATCTATAGACAACGCTAGAATGTTTGGTGAAAATATCTACAAGGTAGAAATCAGCGGTAGGTTTACAAGCCGACAAAACCCTACCTCAGATGTTGATGTTGAAAAAGTGATTGAGTTAATAAAGTTAAGTCAAGAATGGGAAATGTCTGCTCAAAACTGGTCTGAAGACCCGGAGCAAGGAGCTTATATATCGGCTGAATCAAATATAAAGTATTCTAAAGATGAAGCTCAAGTGTTTCAGAAAATAGAAGGGGAATACTTTAATGGAGACCCAATAGAATTTGTTAGAGCTATGTCTAAAATAGGTTATGATGGTTTAATCACAACAGCTCCATCCGATTTTGTAGGACACAAGCATATTATAATGTATAATATGGATGCTGTTACTATAATCGGTAGAGTAAATAGAAACGCTATTAAATGAAAAACAATAAATCTCAAACCATTAATCAGATAAAACAATATGTTCAGAAATTTGATTCAGATGAAGCTCTTTTAAGGTCTGGAGGAATACCGATTGAAATGTTAGATCGTGCAGCTCATGGTTTCTCTGAAAGTGAAATTAAAACTATATCACCGAAGATCTTAAAAATAAGATGGCACGATGACCTTGAAAATGTCAAGTGGGAAATCAAACAGTCGAAATTAAGTGACATTGAATGGGCAGTCAAAATCGATTTATCAGAACCAATTGATGTAGATTACTGGGAAGATAAGGAACAGGGTTTTAAGAAAGGTTTTTACATTCAAGATGGTCATCATAGATATACAGCTGCAAAGATTCTCGGAAAACCTCTTAATTGTAATTTAGAAATAAAAATAAATCCAATAAAAGAATTGACCGACTTAGGTTATGATGACTTCCATCGTCAAATTTGGAAACAATCAAATAACTCTAAACTAACTGAGGTTGATTTAATTTCAGAAACTCAAGATGGTCAAGTTGATTTAGAAAAGTTTGCAAACGATATTCTTAAAGCAATAGGAGAAAGAGTTGTTAGAGAAAGAGATAGACTGCAATGGTTAGATCCAGAGAATCCAGAATTAAAATATTTACCTCTTCTTTTTACGGGAACAATGAAAGGAGAAGGGTTCACCGAGATATCTGATTTTGTTAGAGAAACAAGTATAAGAATAAGCTTAACAAGTTTGATATCAGGAAGAAAAGAGACAGAAGGCTTGATGTCTTATGGTTCTCCTAAAGAAAATAATGGAAAAGAAATTATTGAGATACAATTAAAATATAGCGACAAAAACCTTGCTGAAATAAACAAGCTTTTTGTAAATGATGACAATGTCAGTGGAGGGGATGTTTACTTTGTTATTTTCTATATGTTCTTTTCAACTCTTCTCCATGAACTTCAACATGCGTATGACGCTTGGAGAAGTAAAGGAAAAGGTTTGGAGAAATCTAAAGGTTATGATTTTAGAAGAATGGTGGCAAAGCAAATTGCCTCTTCAGCTCCTTTTGATGAATTAACTCCAGAGGATATTGAATCTGTAGAGTCAAGCCACAAGGAATACCAAAACTTAGTCAGTGAGATTAACGCTAGGTATGCTCAAGCGATGCATGAAACAAGAATGTATCAAATGAACAATGAGCATAAACGTGTTATGAAGTCTTGGGAAGATGTTTTATCTGAGTTTAAAATAAACTTTGATGGATGGAAAGACTTGAACGATAAGATGAGAAAAAGGCTCACTCAAAGAGTATCTAAAGCTTTTCAAGAGACTTCTGATAAAATTAAAAACAGTCTTCAAGAAAAGATTAAGAGAATAGTGTCAGAATCTGTTGGGAAGACAGAAGATGTTTGGTATCATGGAACTCCAGATGCTAGAGCGTTAGAAAAAGAAGGAGGCTTTGAACAAAGATATATTAGTGTTTCTTATCTGTCAGACCCTGAAGCTAGAGAACAGATTCAGCTAAAAATGAACTCAGCTAGAGAAAAAGGAAATGAGGATGAGTATTTTAGGTTGTTAGACATTTCTGGAGAGATGATGAAACAAAAACAAGTTAAAAGCCCTGTTTTTTTAACCAACAACCACCGAGTAGCTAGAACTTATGCTGATCCAAGAAGGTCATCGGATTACCAAAATGCTGAAGAGAAAGTAGTTCAGGTTAAGGTAAATCCGAAAAACAATTTAAAAATTGTTGCAACAGGAGATAGGTTTAGATTTATAGGTGTTGATAAAGTAAAGAAAGGGTTTTTGAGTTCAGGTGTATCTGAGGAAGATTTTGATGCAGCTGTGAGGTCATTCAATTTTTATGTAAGAGATAAGAGTGGAATAAAAACAGACATGATTGCTGCTATAGCTCAAGGTTTTGGTTTTGACTCAATCGATATAGTAGGGGTTTTAGATAGTAGAGATGGAGGTAGCGTGAAGTCAACTGTTAGGATGGTGTTTGATCCTAGTGATATTCAACTGCAAAACAACTCACCTCAAAACCAGTCAAATTTAAATGAGTCCCGTAGTGGGGCAATTAGAGATTATTATTTTTCTACTTCAGAATGGGACTATAGAGTCGAGGTTTACGAAAACCAAAACAATACTGATTTCCCTTATTTTGGTTTTAAAGCTAAATCTAAAGATGAGTCTGATTTTAGTTATGATATGGCAGTAGTAACCAATGATGATATTTATAAAGTTATAAAAAAAGTTGGAGACATTTTAAAAGATGATCAAAATAAAAATGGAGTTACAGGGTACTCTATAAGTTCTCTTAATAATAAAAAAGGAGATCAAAGGTTTAACTTTTATATAAAACAATTAACCAACAGTGGCTGGGAAATATCCCAAGACCCTTCAGGATATCCAAACCATGTTATAATTAAAGAAGGTTATGACGATGTTGGCATAGACTACGTTTTAAACAAAGTGCCTAAAATAGACACTTTCCCATCCGAATGGGAAAAGAGGTCGTTTACTGATTTTACTCTTTTGTATGAGCCTTACGATGACCGAGAAGGCAGTTATGGAATCATTGGAAAGATAAGAGCTTTTGATAATCAAGATGGAACTGAAATTGGAAATGTAAGCTTCATGCCTAGAGAGGGTGATGGCAAACTAGTAGGTTCGATTGATGTTCGTTCAGATTGGAGGAGAAAAAAAGTAGGAACAGAAATGTATAAGTTTGTCGAAGAAATAATGGATGACAAATTAATCCCTGACACACCTCATACTGATAAGGCTTCAAAGTTCTGGGGTCAACCCAATAGAGAGTTTGGTCAGTTGGGAGAAGATATGTATGCCAACCTTAACAAAGTAAGGTTTCCTAAGATATCTTCGAAAGAAGTGTTCTCTCATGACAATGGATATGACTCTGGTGTTTTTAATAGAGAAATAGCCTCTACTGCAAGTGAAATTCTAGATTCAAACACTTTTAGTCAACAGCCTGTTAGGAAGGTAAATGTTAAGGATATTGTTCCTACTCAAAGGTTTTTAAACTTCAACAACCTAGAGGCTGCTCAAAAGAATGCTCAAAAAGAAACAGGGGCTTACCTTATATTTTATAAAAATCTATATTTTGTTATAGATGGACACCATAGGATAGCAAATAAGATATTATTAGGAGACAATTTCATTGAAGCTCATGTTTTTGTAGCTGATTAAATCCAGTTAAAATTAAATGTGTATATTTGTGGCTGATTATACAAATCAATAAAAACACAATGATGAGAACTGGAAGTAGAAAGATGACTGTCGATAAGATTAAGCTTATCGAACAAATAAAGCTCAATCGAGACAATCACGTAATCGAGTACAAAGAAGCAGTGTCTGCTTATAAAGCAGAAGCTTTAAAGCAGCTTAATGGTCAGATAATCGAAGCTGAAAAAGGTAATTTAGACGTAAGGATAAGTCTGACTTCTCCAATAAATGCAGAAAAAAACTACAATGACATCATTCAAATGTTTGAGTGGGATGTTCTTGGTGAAGTAGAGCTAGAGCAAAATGAATTCAGAGAGTATGTTCAGGATGAAACTTCTTTTGCTGTTTCTGCAAAGTTAAGTAACTCTTTATACGCAGGGTAATGAGTGATAAATATCTAAGTTCAATAAATGGTACATTAAAATGGATAGCGTTTTTTTTATTCGTAATAATGTTAAATACGTGTAGGTAATGTAAATTTTTCTAACTCAAAATCAACGAGTTAGAAGAAAAAGAAAAAAAATGTTTGAATTAGACGAAACAAGTTGTATATTTGCATCGTTATAAGGAAGTAACTGAAAAATAATTTCAGTAAATAAAAAAAAATACATATTTAAAAACAATGGTACAATTCAATATACATACGGTCATTAATAAGACAACTGAATGTGTGATTAAAAATCACAAGCTCAGATCAGGTGTATATTGTCCTAAAAGTATGAATTGAATTTAATTAATTAATACTAAAGACTTTAAAAGCCTGATCATCGAAAGAAGATCAGGCTTTTTTTATGTTAAAAAAAATGAATAGTTACCTAAATGTAGGTCTTAAAAAGTTCTTTGATATATTGTTTTGATTATTAATAGACGCTGATCCTTAAGGTGAGGGGGCGATTTGCAAAATCGCTTTTTATGAGTTCGATTCTCATCAGCGTCTCTAAAGTTGTGTCGTAGGTTTAAAACGCTTTTTTTTCTCATATTTATAACAAAAGTTAAGTTATGAATAAAAAATGGACGGAAGAGGAAGAGAAAAAAGTGATAGAATTAATATCTCAAAAGTTTAATCACATAGAAATTGCAGAATCTCTAGACAGAAGTGTTAGAAGTATTTCTAACAAGTGCGAAAAAATGAGGTTAAAAGTAAAGCCTAAAGATTATAGGGAAAAAAAAGAATGTTTATACTGTGCATCTTCATTTACGGCTTTAATTAAAGAAAAAAGAAAGTTTTGCACTTCTTCTTGCGCGGCTTCTTTTAATGGTAAACAAAGAAAACACAGCGAAGAGACAAAGGAAAAAATAAGTTTGAAATTAAAAGGAAAAACGGTTGCCGAGTATATTAGAGATAAAATAAAGGGAAAAAAAAACGGAAATTATAAAGGGGGAGTTTCTTATAGAAATTTTAATATTGACATAAATGACAATAAGAAAAGATGTAAGACGTGTCAAGAGTATAAAATAAAAATTTACACCCAACATGTCTGTAATGAGTGTAAGTCAAAAAAGAAGGAAAAAGAATTAAAGCTAAAATTAACTTGCAAATCCTGTGGAAAAATAAACTTAAAAACAACAAAAAAGCAAATATGTAAAGACTGTAAAAAAGAATATTATAAATATTATCGTCCATCTTGTAATTTTGATTTTAATATAAATTTACACCCTGATAAATTTAATTTATTTTTGATTGAAGAGCATGGTTGGTATAGTCCAACAAATAAAGGCAATAACCTTAGTGGTATAAGTAGGGATCACATGTATAGTGTTAAAGAGGGTTTTAGAAATGATATAAACCCAAAAATCATAGGGCATCCTGCAAATTGTAAATTAATGATTCATAGTCAAAACAGTAAAAAAAACTCTGAATGTAGTATTACATTTAAAGAGTTATTAAAAAGAATTAGTGAATGGGACAGTAAAGACTGAATCCCTCACTATTCTCAATGGGCGGTTATGCAAATGGTTGAAGCAGTCAGATTGTTACTCTGCCGAGGATTAAGTTCCCCACTGTGAGTTCGAATCTCACACCGCCCTCTACACAAACTCAGCAATGGTTGAGTTGAAGATTTTGAAAAATTGATATATTCCACGATAGTTTAACGGCAAAACACCTTTCTACATTTATAGATTACAAAATTAATGTTTTGACATTACAAATGTTACTCGCATTTCAAGCAGGTAATGTTGGTTCGAATCCAACTCGTGGAACAAAATATGGGAACGTAGCTCAGAGGCAGAGCATCTGGTTGTGATCCAGAAGGTCGGGATTTCAAAATTCCTCGTACACCCAAGAAGTAAAAAAAGAAGTTATGAAAGAAGTGAAAGAGACAAAAGAATTTAGAGAGCAGTTTTTCGACAAGACTGATGAAACAGGAAGGCATAAAGTTGTTTCATTCAGAACAGGGAAGGAATAT
>Ga0222676_1000295_pt1 | contig 18234 bp, 19 predicted proteins | sample AntAcemetagen870_FD_179815 | JGI IMG/M metagenome (GOLD analysis project Ga0222676, IMG submission 179815) | Saline water microbial communities from Ace Lake, Antarctica - #870 | ecosystem: Environmental > Aquatic > Non-marine Saline and Alkaline > Saline | place: Antarctica: Ace Lake...
AGGTTCACTTTGGCCGCACCGTTTACCAACTCAGTTGTGCCGCTGTATAACAGGTCTGCTTGTGGTGATTCCGTGAATGAGTGAACAAGTTGATGGGTTTCTGTTAGGGCGGGTAATGGGTGGTCGATTCGGAATGATCCAGAGCCTTTAGATAATGCTCCAGTAACATCAAGGGTGCCTGTAACGTCCACCCCTGCGTTCTGGACGCGAATTCTAGTGCCACCTCCTGTATTGATTCTTATATCGTCATCAGCAATTGCGTAGATTAGGGAATCTTCATCATCGTCCAGATATAACAATTGACCAGAATCTATCCTAATGTCACCGCCTGTTATTGTTACGTCACCACTAACACTAGCAGCACCAGTAACAGTCAGTGCGCCCGTAGCCGCTGTACCCGTAACCACAAGAGTTGAGCTGGCAGTAATCGTTGTAAACGCACCAGCCGCCGGAGTACCGCCACCAACGACATACCCCGCCATAACAACGCGAACGTTCGCCCCTGCTCGAACTACAATTAGCTCGTCAGCGTCTACAATCACACCGCCCGACGATAACTCCGAAATTTTACTCATTGTGTGAAGCCTCTATATTTGTGTGTATTATCAACCATCTAGTCAAAAACGCCATACCCTTAATCAAACGTCAGCAACCTGCTTGAGCTGCAATATATCAACCCTGCTCGCTGACGATACCGAGAACGCCGCCGCGCCGCCGACACCCTGAAAATAAAGCTGCAATTTAGAACCCGCCGCCGCATCCTGAATAAAGGTCAACGGCATTGACGCAAAGCCAGTAACGGCAGTCGTTACAGTCGAAACAGGCTTAACAAAATCGTGGTACTGGTAATTAGTTGCCGCCGCATAAGATGAACCATTCGAGGCGTATCTTGTGTAAAGCTGAAAAATCCCAACGCTTGGAATCCCTGACCCGCCGGTATCGGTGTTGATGTCATAACTCAAGTGCAGTAAAACCGTGATCAGATAAGTTCCGGCATCATCGAACGTAAACGACTGCCCGCTGTTCAAGGTTACCGGAGTGCTCCCGTCACGATCTTGCTGCCATGTAATTATTGGTAAAGCCGCTGCGGTGAGGTTAGCCGACAAAGAAAAACTGTCTGAGTACAATGGGCCAGTGTTCACCGTGGCGTTATCCGATGGTTTGCCGGTTCCGCCTATCTTGGTGCTCCAATCGACAGCGCCGTTGTTTATTTTCCCCGTTGTGATCGCGTTCGTCGCTATCTCGGTTGCTGTGACACTCCCGCCGACCAAAAGATTGCCAGCAATGTTCACGTTCTGCATTGTGACAACGCCGCCGGTAACAGTGAACGGAGCCGAAACACCACCGCCAGCCGGCGCAGCAGGGTCAACGATTTGGAACGTATCCGCCAGAATTGAGAATGTAGAAACGCCGCCGCCTGAAATTAATTCAAATCCACTCAAGTTCCCATCATCGTCGATGGTCACGCCATACTTCAAATTTACCGCTGCCAAATCTTCAACGACACCACCCGTTCCGTTAAGCGTGATTGCTGAAGCGGCTGTGATTGCGTAAGTGTTAGCCAGCCCTGTTGTGGCATCATTCAAAGCGAGTTCAATGTTGTCGATGTTGATTACTTCGGCATTAAGAATCCCGTTGGTATCGTCAAGGTTTCCCTGCACTCCATTAACAGATGTGATCGTTGCCTTCCCTCCGACCGTCGCGGTCAATTCAACCAAATCAGTAACCGTTACATTGGTGGTATTTTCATTGACAATAACCCGAGCTTCAAGCGTCTGCGTTGCCGCTGCCGAACCCGCGCCGGCATCCGATAATGATTCGGCTTCAACTTCAACATCAGCCTCGGTTAAAAGTATCGCGCCGTTCTCATCCTGCAATCTGAACAAGCCAACAGACAAACTTGTGATGCTGCTCGCGTTGGTTGTGATGCTTGAACCTTGACCGACCACCGTTGCATCAAGAACCCCTAGAGCGGTAGACGTAGCAACCACGCCCGTAACTGCGTCATAAGCAACTGTCTCCAAGCTAACAATATCACTTTGGTTCTGCCCTATCCGCGCATCTGCAAGGCTAACCCAAGCGGTTGAGTTCCAATAATAAGGATGGTTGTCGTTATCGCTTTCATACCATCGGCTGAATTCTGGAATCGGGTCAGCAACACCATCAACACCAGCAACCGGCGCGGTCGCAGAAACGTAAACGTCACTCACGCCAGAAGTTAAATCAACAATCGTTTGTTCTAATCCGCTGACCTGATTGATCACCGTTGTCAGAGAGGTTTCAACCGCCGCAACGCTTATGTCGATGTTGTAAATCGGAACGCCCAAATCAGTCACGGTGTTTAAATCTAAAATATCACCCGTTTCAAGCGTGATCGTTCCGCCGCTCTCATCCTGAATATCAAACACGCCGCCAACGACCCGCCGCTTGCCATCATCATCATCGACAACTCCTGACCAGTTCACATTCGTCGCTGTAGATGCCGCAATAGCCGCCGCTGTCGAGTTGGTAGGGGTTGATGCGGCCTCTGTTGAGTATGTCGCGCCCTGTTGCATTCGCACCCAATAATAATAAGCCACGCCAGCCGTTGCATTGCTGTCGGTGTAACTGTTAGTTCTGCCCGTCCAGATTCTAGTCGCAGCGCCAAATGAATTGCTTGTGCCGCGCCATACTTGAGCAAATCCCCAATAAGCATTGACCGTAGGGTTTACCCAATCAATTGTTATATCAGGCATATCCGTTCGAGCGGTGAGCGTCACGCTAGTCGCAACCGGAACCTCTGGCGTTCCTTCCGTTACAACGCCCGCCGCAGTTCGCGTTGAATAATCCGCCTGATCAGGGTCTTCCCACGCATCCGCCGAATCTTCACGAAGCACAACATCAACGCCTTCATCTTCTCCGTTTAACTTCCAATCAATGACACGAAACAATTTGTCAGTCCAACTAAGTTCCGGAATCGTCAACGTCAACCGATCATGCACCGAGATTTTGAGAGCCTTATAGTTGCAAGGCATCGTCACAACCGTTTGCTGATCGGTCGCTTGAATTAACTTGTGAGCAACCCGCTGTGCTTCGGTTTCGTTGCTGGTGAACGGTAGATCAATGTCCTCGTACAGTTCCTCGCCATTATCCCGAGTCACGAAGGCTGTATTTGTAACCTTTAACGCTTCCGCCTCTTTGTAATTATTGTTCGAGTTCCGATAGAACGCCCGAACCGTATTGAATCGCTGCGCCTTCGGTGTTGCAGTCTGCATGGATATATCGCCGCGCAACCACGAACCATCGACCGCTGTTGATGAAACAAGATACTGCTCCACATCATCGAAAACCGCAGTCGAACCTATTGGACCGCCGTTAGAAAGAACAATGTATGTCGTTCCAGCCGTGGCGATAAACGTGAATTCTGCAACAGAGTTTTCAGTGGTATTCGTTTGGCTTACCAGTTCACCCGTTCCATCCGCTGAATTTGCCGCCGCTAGTTTTATCTGAGTCGATACCGTACCGCCAACCAGCACCGCGTCACCAATCCGAACCTTCAAGTGGTAAACGTTCCCGACTACCGTGGTAATTCCCTGACTCGCCCTTGCGCCGTTCTCTATTTTAATTGCTCTGAATGAAGCGTCCCAAGCAACCGTTCCCGAGGTAGTCCAGCCGATAATACCCGTGGCGAATGAAGGGTTGGTGACTAGATTCGCGCCCGTACCGATTCGACCGGCCTTGATAAAAAATTTACCGTTCTTGTATGCCATCTGACCATTACAAGATGACAGTATCTTTTTGATGTTGTTCGAGTGCGTGTCACTGGTAAGCATCACCCCGTTACAGGTGAATCGCTCATCGCTTGAACCGTCAACCGTGTTCGGCACTTGTTGATCACAAAAGTTTGATTCATTAACAACGGTCGTCCAATCAATACGAGCGTCACTAATTCCCATTCCAATCTGTGTGTCTCGCATGTAATCGACAACGCAAAGAATCGGGTTCCGCGTATAAGCCTGGTATGTTGCGTTCGTTGGGTTCGCACCGGCTGACGTATCTAAGCGCGGGTCATAGATATTATTTTTGCCCTGCATTAACGCCCGAATATTTCTCGGAGCGCCACGCTCAAAAACCTTCTGACTCGCCTCGGCCAAAACCAACCTGATTACCGAGTAAGCAATCCCCCTGCCTCTATGATCGGTTGTAATGTCGGTAAACGTATTGACGTAAGGCGTGATTGCGGTCTGTGTTGTTGTCCCGTAATTGGCGTATGTGTAAACGTAAGGGGTTGATGTTTCCGCTAGATAGTAAAGCCCGCCGGTAACGCCTCCACCGATGGTAACGTTGGCTATTCCAAGACGAGCAGAGTCAAACCAGAAATCATTTATTTCCTCAATCGGATGCCCTGCGTGAGCAATCGTGAACCACAAGTCTTTATTATCGGTTCCGCCCGTGTTCGCATACGCCAGAACGCCACCGACCAACTGACGACCATAAACAATTGTACGAGGTTGTGTGCCGCCTCTAACAACGTTCTCGGTTCGCGTTTTATCCGCTTCGGTTTGTGGTATATCGTCCGGACCAACTAACTTACGCAGACCAATACTAATAGCCGCGTATAGGACAGCCTGAGTTGCAACGTAAACCGTTGCGGTTAATCCAACGCTTCCGATTCCAACTAGAGCAACCGTTATTTTTGCTGCAATGACAGCAATGACTTGAGGCATCTACAGAGCCCACCCATGAATAACCGAGCTTTCGTCGATAAATATCGTTCCGGATTTGGTCTTAACTACAATCCTTAACTCGTCCATCTTCACACCCATCAACTCGCCGATTGTCGGTAGTTCACACAATACAGGATCGCCCGTAAGTAATGAACCAAAACCAACCGGCTGAGAACCGAGCAGACTCGATACCAGTCCAGAGAAACCGCCCGCCTTTCTAATTAACTTATAGGCTTCCTTTTCGCTGTGGTACTCAAACCCCTCAGAGTAATCAATTCCCGTTATCTTCATCGCAACGCTATTCGCAAATCTCATGCAGTCAATCACGCCGTACTCGAATTCTTCATTCGCGTTATCCCGAAGCGAATCGGTGACCGCCTTGCGTCTATCTTCCAAATTTAAAATCCCCGAGACTTCTAAAGTTTACATATCCTCCATTTCTTCCGGTTCCTGTTGTGATCGCGGAAGCATCGCCCCACTTCAACTCAACGTCCTCAGTCGCAGCAGCCCACTTGAGAAACAGGTCGCCAGAGTAATCGTTTTGCAAGTCGGAATCAGAAAACACCGAGCCATTCGTTTTCTCGAATATTGCAAATTCACTTTCACAAGTAACCATCAAAGCATTATCGTCACCGAGACTGATTCGTGCGGTATCCATCGCGCCGCGCCATATCTCGTCAGGGTCAGCAACCAAAGTCCCTGCGGTAACATCTAAAGCGCCAATGTATAACGTGACCGGTCGAAGGTAGTATTGTTGATTTAACACCTCATCGAGAAGATCAGCATCAAGACCGGATAAAACTAAATCAATTTCGTAAGGTGATAATGTCGTTGATTCGCTTACGCCGGAAATACCACCGAATCCACCGATTCCAATCCAGCTCGCAGAATCCCAAGAATACGTTCCCACTCCGTTGTGCAGATAGATCGTACCCGAGTCGAATTCTAGTTTAACAAAAACCAAGAATCGAACATTAGGCAACGCAACCGCTGTCGCTAGTGCAGAACTTAATCCTCGGTCACTCATAGAATATCCTCGATCAAACTAACCGTGAAGCTGGACCGTGGCGAAGCAACACCACCGAACTGGCTCGGCATGTTGTCCCAATTAACCGCAGGCTCGGCCAGATAGAACGTACCCACCGGAGCCGCCGTTTCAATCGAAGCGTTATCAGCCGGTGAGGTGTGTATTTCCGGACTACAATTAATCGTCGCATTCCCCGAACCGTCACTGGTCACATCACTCGTCACCATCTTAAATTCTTTGTTCGTCCCGTTCGTGAAGCTAAAGTAATCACCTGCCTTCAATACAACCGTGGAATTCGGCCACCCGTCCGTTATTAGCTGCGTTCCCGTTTGGGTTGCCCCATTAACCAAGGCTGTTCCGCCAAGCGCACCACGAGCCCCTGTGTACGCGTGATCACCTACTTCAACTCGATTCTCCTGCCCGTTCATAAACGCAAGATAGCCACGCATCACAGATCGCTCTGATTCATTAAGGTTATTGAACATCAATTGCATCTGCCACCGAGCGCCTTCACGCGTAGCGGTCTGAATGGCACCGGTCAACGGTGATCGGAATACTTTGGTGTTATACAGGATACCAATCTGGCTCGTGGTCGGTGTGATCGCCGGAAACGCCGTTATTGTCGCCATTAGAAACGCCTCCGAGCCATATCATTCTGAATCTGCAACCGTTGTACCTTATTCGCCCGTTCTATCATTCCCTCAACTTCGGCTGTTTGCATTGACGAGCCGCTGAAATCGTATTGATTGTTTATCACAACTCCCGCACCACCGCCACCGCCTGATTCACCTTGACGGTTTACGCTAACGGTTTCGCCCTTGGTAGCCCTGAACGCAACGAGATTCGAGTCCGTTCCAGACTTACCGCCAACGGTGAAGGAACCGCCATTTGCAAAGGTAGGAAGGAACGACGACATAAGCCCGCCACCGACACCACCGACAAGGCTCATAAATAAATTAGTTATTTGAGAACCAACCCACTTAGTGACCATATCGTTCACCATGTTCGAGAAGTTATCTCGAAGTTGACCGAATACGCTCTTTCCGCTTTCACCAATTACTTTAAGGTTGTTCGTCATTTTGTCAGTGAACACTTGAGCTTTGTCGATTTCCTCCTCCGTGACCATTGGCGGAAGTATTGAGGAACCATCGTCACCGCCCGAAGCCCTATCGACTAAATCACTTACCGCCGCGTTATATTCTCTTACGCTACCGCCTGCCGTTGCGAAGCTTTCCGCATCCCGTTGAGCAGCCGCTGCTGTTTTCAATAATGCCTGCTCGAACATTTCCGCCTGTGCTGCGTTGGCAATCATCATCTGCCCAAACGTATCGCCAGCAACCAGGTCATCCGTTTCTTCTTGCAGCATTTTAAGTCGCGCCTTGTGCGCTCGCTGCTGTCGGAAGTGCATGTTTTTAAGGTTCTTTGATTGAAGCTCCTCAATCTTTTTCAGGTTAGCTTTGATTTGTTCGGCAGTATCGTTCCCACCAAGAATCCCACCCATGAAACCGGCAAACTCTGACCATTTCTTTGCAAGGAACGCGATAACCGTCAAACCATTTTGCCTGAACAGAAAGAACGCCTCACTAGCCGCCGCCATCGCGCCCGGTAACTGAACAGACATACCATCTGCGAGATTCGTCAACGCAGGAGCCATGTTTGTTACAAATTCCGTTGATACGCCACGCATGGAAGAAGTGAACCGGTTCATCGCGTCATTAGCGTCAGCCGCCTTATCAGCAGCATCTTGGGATAGTGATCGACCAAGTTCTTTCGCCTCATCACGGAGCTCACGAATCCCTTCCGAGCCATTACTGAACATCTGAATCATCTGCGTACCACGACCGCCGAAGATATCCATCGCAACAGCAGTCTTGGTGGTTTGATCGTCCAGATTGTTGAACGCGTCAGCCATCACCTCGATTTGTTTCTCAGGGGATAGTTTCGCTAGTGCGTCAACGTTGATACCGAGTGTATTATAGGCATCCGCATAAGTCGCAACGCCATCACGCGCTTCGGATACCGTTCTCACCATGTTTTGAATTGCTTTATCGACGGTCCCGAATTCGACGCCGGATTGTTCGGCAGCAAATTGGAGTTCTGATAACGCTTCGGTGCTAATGCCTGTTTTAATTGCGAGCTTCTGAATGTTATCCGCTGCATCAAGGCTTTGCTTTGCAACCATCGTGAGCGAACCGATACCAGCCAAAGCAATTAAATTACCGGCGAGACCGTTAACGGATTGATTGATTTTGTTGAATGTACGCTTGGTGGTTTTCTCGAAACGCTTGAACCGGTTCTGAGATTTCTTAATCCCGGTCTCAAGCCTGGTTGTATCAAGCCCTAGATCAACGAGCAGCGAACCGATTTTTTTAGCCACGCGCCTTACTCCGTTGTTCCTTAGCCTTTGAATTTAGCTCGTCCAATCGTCGAGCCTCTTTTGCCATATCTTCTTGAATCGATTCGTAAGCCAGAACTTGTGCAATATCCTGCGCGGTGAATCGCCTCCCAACATCGTCCGGAGTCATTTGAAACTGTAGGGCGAACCTTATGCGGAGTGCTGCGTAGGTATCGCCCTCAAGTCTTTTTTTTCCTGTTCAACATTAACGGAGTTTAATTCGTTTACCTTGTCGAACAACGGCATCAAGTTCTCGGCATCAAACTTCGACAGCGCCTCCATACCGATTTCAATGGATGGGAATAAAAGAACCCCTTGCGCGTCACACAAGACACCGGCAATCATCGCACGAACGTCTGACGGTTGGGGTTCTTCGTTCTCCCGATCTTTGAAGCGCCTAGCCATTTCGATTGAACCATCAAAACTTAGCTTGCGAACATAGGCTTGCTTCCCTATGAACTCAACCGGCATTACATCGACAACGTAATCGTCGAAATCTTCAAAGGTTAATTCATCCATTTTTATTCCTTAACTTGTTGCTCGGGTCAATGCGCCGGCAGGTACAAACGAAACCGAAGCCGTTGCAAGATCGCCAACAGTACCGGAAACAGGATTGTAACTGGTCAGAAGCATCGTGCCACTATAGCTTGGGTTCGTGCTACCGACCGCAGAACTTGTTGGTTTGATAACGACCGCAGTTGTTGAGCCGACCAACGCAAACAATGTCGCATCAACCTCACTAGCCGCATGGTCTTGAGAAAATTCAACCTCAACCGAATAGTTCAGCAATCCGCCGGTCATAATTCTGGTTGTGTCGCTCATGTTGGTATCATCAACACCTTCTGCTTCATAGTTAATCGCCACAGAACGAACGTGATCAGAAAGATCAACACTGTTAATCACTACGGAAGCATCTTTTAATACGAAAGTTGCCATTATTTAAATCTCCTTAAAGTATTCCTATGCTCACAGCGAAGGTAAACGCGCCACCCACTACGGTGTAACTTATTCGCCAGTAATCGTCTGTGACCGCTCCGGCCAAGTTTAAATGCTCGGCTGTTCTGCCTGTTGCCTGCGTGAACGTCATTCGAGTCGTCGGACTCGTGAAACTTCCATTGTCGTCGGATTGAACAATAACATCAATCGTTGTTCCCGCCGCCGCTGTGACGTGTAGGTTAGCATAAATGCTTTGTGCGGTGCTAAGTGCGCCCAATTGTGAGCCCGTCGAAGTTCCGGTACTGCTAACCGCACGATTCGCCTCAAGAATACCGCGAACCAGATTGCCCACAGCACTTCCAGAAATATTGGTGCCAGCCATATCACCAACCGAACCGCTTAACATTTGGTGAGTCAGTTGTGTCGCATTAACAAGGAAACAAGTCTCCTGCTCCGTACCCGCTTCGGTCGCAAATGAAATCGGAACGCTGCCAGCATGGTACGTTTGAATATCCGCATCGTATGTACTGAAATCCGCGTAAGCATCCATCGAGAAGCCGAACGTTTTCAAGCCACCAGCATTGCTGCGGGTTGAATCAGTCAGAACCGTATCATCGACCGCATCCGCACCGTATTCGATTGCTACCGCGCTTGCAATCTGACTCATGTCCAATCGACCTAAGAATGTTGGCCGGTTCTTGACGATAAAAGTTGCCATTCTTAAACCTCGTTGTAATGCAATCTGAAAGTGAGTTCGCGGGAGTATTCCCTATCGCCCTCATCGTAATTATCTGACCTGCCTTCATAGAAACAATCTTGAACGGTCACACCGTCAGCAACACCGCTGTATCTAGTCAATACCGTTCGCACATCGTTACTGGCATTGACGCACTCAAGAAAAGTATCCGCATATACTGAAACCGATACGGTGCATTCAGTCGGAACCGTTTCCTGTCCCATCACATTAACGGGATTCTCATCTAACACCTCGAACACCAAGTAAGGTTTGACCGCATCCTGTGGTGCTAGAATCGCCCATATCGCACCAGCGCCCGATAGGTTAGCAGTCGAGGATTCGAGTCGGGATTTAATCGCTGTCTCTGCCTCGGCCATTATTTAAATGTTTCCTTTTCCATTCCCGTCATTAGTCTACTCGTGATTGCTTCAACAATCTGCTGTTCCGAGCTTTTTAACGTGTTCTCAAATACATGCTGCCCCTCGTAGGACGTTCCCGAACGACCAAATTCGTACAGGTGAGCATATCTAGCCGCCGGACCTGACACGCCAACCTGCGCCATGATCATCTTCTTGTTAGCCCGACTTTTGAGAGCCTTCACGCCAATCGACCGCTTCAAGTGAACATCGTTTTCATCACCGCCGAGAATGATTCCCTTGCGTACCAGGCGCGCATATTTGCTCGCACCGGCACGAACCGCAGCCTTGCCTATCCTCATCTGCAATTTGTGTGGAAAGCGCCCCAAAGCGTTATCTAGCGCCTTAAACCCCTTATATTTCGTTTCCTGTACCGTACTCACGTTATTCCGCGCTCAATAGCGGTTATTCGCTGAATTTGACCCAAATCAAAGGCATCATCCACCGATTGAATATCGTATAACTTCCCGTTCCAGCTAATCCGGTGCTCGGGCAGAACGGGGTTGCTTGGGTCAACGCGACAGGTAAAAACAGATGGTTGATTGGAGGTGACTTGATCGCCGGACAACGTTTCACCGCCGCCACCACGAAGCACCTGCGCCCACAATATAATTAACGTTCCCCAAGAATTAGCGACACCACCAAAGGCATCGCGTGTATCCGTGTTCACTTGGACCGTGATCTTGTTTCGGAATCTTCCGGCTCGGGGTTTTCTCATCGCGCTCATTGGCAATCCTTATTAAGTGATTCCTAAACTGCCGGTTGAGTAATGATGAAATTCGGAAACGCCGAAGATAATGTTATTTAATCCCTCGGGTATTTCCGTTAGCTTCACCTCGTCCACAGCAGAACGGTTGTCGTACCAATGGTGTACAAGTAATTTGATCGCTGTCTTGAAGTGTTCCGGAACCGCCGCCGCATTCGCATAGCCAGCAGTTAGCCTGATCCGGATATTACCGATTCGTTCGTTGATGCTCGGGAGATTGGAAACGTTTTTTAATTGAATTCTTGAAGGAACAGAACTCAAGTCGGTCCAGTAATTCGATGATGACCATGTGGTGTCTGCATCGTCGGGATCATAGTATTTAACCGAATCAACCGCCGAAACAGGAGCCACGTTCAACGGTATAATATAAACACCACGGCTTCGCGGTGCATCCGTTAATTCGTCCCATGTATCCGAACGGAGTTCAACCGTCTGCGCGATTAAACGCATACCAGATCGCTGCTCAATGATTTTTCGGGCAACAGCAACCAACGCATCAACATAAGCATCATCGTCAGATATCACAATCCGGCAATGATCTTTCGCTTCCGCAGTTGTCACCGGTTCGCTGGCGGGTTCCGTGATCGTGATTAGTTCTAACATTAGCCGCCTTTCGCGTTGTCAGCTTTAGGCGCTTTAGCTTTGGCGCGGGTTTTCTTCTTCGGTTTCTCGGTCACGACAACCGGAGCAACTTCAACTTCCGCCCGTGTGATATACGGCTTGCTTTCCTTCCGCATCATTTCAAGGTGTGCCGCCATGCTGCCAGAAATATCTAGTTCCTGACCAGCGTTGACCGGTTCCCCATCCAACATAAAACTTACGTTCGCAATAAATTTCATTTAGTAACCTCTAAAAAAAGGGCGGCTCTTACACCGCCCTGATTAGCTCGGAGACTTATCTTTCTTTAGTACTTGGCGCGGGTTCGCACATAAGAAGCGGCGATAGGGCAACCGTTGCTGTGGGTGCCTGTATAGCTTCCGACGACTCGAACATAACGCTCGCGGCCAAGATAGGCAGTTGTGAACAAAGCACTATCCTCTGCGGGAGCATCAATCAGCGCGAACGTACCGGTTGCAGTCGCAGCGACCGAACCTGTAATGGCCGCGTCTGCCGCAGCAACCCAAGTCGAAGCATCATCACTGGTCTGCACTTCAAGTTCGATTTTCACCGAGCCTGAAAGTGTGTCGAGTGAATTACCAACGTTGACCGAAATCAAACAGCCATCGTACTCCTTGAGGTCACAAGTCGCACCGGTCTGGTCGGTCGTTCCCAACACAGCAATGAAGGCGACAAGCGAAGCATCATTACCAAAATCTTTCTTTTCTAACATGATCTCAATTCCTTGTTCAAATGAGTTTGCTTAGTGCTACGGATTAAGCCCCGTAGCAGAAAGATTGAGCATGACGAACCGCAACATCGACAGTCTGGAAGATCAGGACTCGTGTTGTTCCGGCAGTTGCACCAGTGTAAGGGTCAATCATAATGTCCATGCCAGCCCATTCACCGATTAACAAATCACTCCAATTACCGAAGATCATCGCACCAGCAGTAATCTGGTTAGACTCAACCAGTTTGCGACCGATCAAAGCACCACCGTCTTGCTGAACAAGAAACTGACCGGAGCCCGCGTCGATAACAGTATCAAGCATGTTGGCATAAACCGTTGAGCCAGTAACAAAGCCCAGGTTGCCGTTCAATGCTTCTGCATTCGCCAGATCGCTTCTCATGCCGATCACTTCTGAACGGGTTGGAGTTGAACCGGTTGAGAAAGACTGCGCGCCGATACCAGTAACGTTCTGGATCCCCAAAGGCTGACCACTTGTGCCAGTACCGTGGAAGGCAGAAACATCAACCGCTCGTGCGGTGATTGCCATCAGATCATTACGAACAAACTGCTCAACGCTCATGCTAGATTGCAAACGTAGCTGGCGAGAAAAGTCTGTGTATGCACCAAGTGTTCGAGGTGTGAGTGAAACTTGGCCGACCGCTTGATTGGTTTCGCCTAAAGTATCACCGTCCGAACCGAGCCAAGCAACGTTACCTGCACCGGTTTGCTTTGGAATCGAAACATCGCCAACCAGACCACTAAGGACTGTCGCACCAAGACCAGTGAGCGCCATGTTAGTTCTAAGCAACTCGATCATTGATTGAGGACGGAAATCAACACCAACCAACGCGCCCGCTTGAGAAAAAGCGTCAGCAGTTAGGTCACGCTTCTCGCCGCGAACGATTTCATTCGGGAGCCAGCAACCACGAGCCGCAACGTGATTCTTGCTTTCAACTGAACGTGAGGCTTCCATTTCCATCTTGGCCGCTTCTTTGTCAGCGTCTGTCGCATCACGCGAGTTAGCCTTGATCAATTTCAGAATTGAGAAATTGCGGATTTCTTCTGCGTTCAAACCAACTTCATCGTTCGCGTCCTTATGGAAACGACCGATTGACAGCGAGCGTTCAATTCCGCGCTGTTGGTCCTGCAATCCGCCAAGCGAGGTTTCAATCTCACCAAGTTCAGATAGCTCATCAGAATTTAGATCACGAGTCGCTGCTGCTTCTGCAAGGTCGGCAGCCCGTGAACGATGCTCAACTTCCTTCTCACGAAGGCCGGTCAATTTTTGATTCAGGTCCATTTGTTTCTCCTTAAATGGATAAATTTAGGGTACTGCCTACGCAGAAACGCCGAACTGACGCAGTAAGGCAATCGCGCCCTTCTGTCTTTCGTCTGCTCGCCGCAATGATCGGATTTCCTCTTGAGCCTTGTCGATCACCGCAAGCAATGTCCGATGGTTCGTAGATTCACCCAAAACTTTTGACGCAGATACGAGCATTGCCACAACATCTTCGTCAGGCAATTCGATAATGTTCTTATCTGTCAGTTCCTGTAGCTTTCGCATAGCAACGCTCGTGTCCGGATACGCCGGATAGGTTACAGGTGAAACATCAAGTAATCGTTCCACCTTTAAAATTGTTCTTGTTACCGCACCGCTTGAACGGTCCTCTTTCCAATCATCCTCTCCGATATAAAAACCGAAACTAGATTGATCAATGTCACCGCGCCGCATGGGAGAGATAACCATATCCCGAACGAGTTGCGTGTCTGGCGGGTCGATCTCATAACGGAGCCCTGTATCATCAACCGATAAGCCAAGTGTTCCGCTTATGGTTCGACCGAGCACAATGTTTTCGTCATGGTTAAACAATGCTCTCACATCGTTTTCGAGTACATCATCAAAAGCACCTTCGGCAATTATCTCTGTGAAACCGCCAAGGTTTTCTGATCGTGAATTAAATTTTGCACCATAGCCAACAATCTTAGCCGCTTTGGTTTCGTCGTCGTCAATCGCTTTTAATTCAATGTCTGACTTGGTAAATCGTCGCTCAAGTGAGTTCATGCTTCACCTCATAGAAGGTTTTAACAATGTCTGATTCCAATATTCTCATATCACCTACGCGATTAACTGGCTGACTCATAAGGCATTCTATATGCCGTTTGGTAAATTCTGCCACGAAACTCTCTGGACTACAACCGGTCCCTTTGCAAATCATTTTCGCTGTCGGCATCACCGTTCGCGTAATAAACAACGGGTATTTCTGTTGAATGAACTCATCGAGCTTAAATATATCATCCTGAACCCGTTCGACTGTCTGCCTAACGTTCGACGACATTCGTTCAGAAATCGAATCGACAAGGGGTTGCTCGTCTGGTGTTTCAACCGGTTCAGCCACAATGGAAGATTCATCTAGTGGAGCAACCATGTTGTTCGGTGTCAGGAATTCTGACAATTCATCGGAGCCCTTCGGCATGTTTTCCTTCATCCGGACTTCCGCCCGGCTAACCCAACCATCTTGAAGCGCGGTGTGGTATGCAGCGTATCGGTCTGACATAGCACCACGGAGCAAACCGTCCAGATCAAACTTGAAGCAATAGCCCATCTTGCGCTCTTTGTCGGTCAGGAGTTTTAAATCTAATTCCTGCTCGTAGCGTGTGAATATCGGAACCATCGTATGTTTGACAAAGTGTAAATCCATTTCGACTGCGTTGGTAAACGTCGAACGCTCCAAGTCCATCACGAAGGACGGTGGTACGCGGTAGATACCACATATCTCGCTGCGGTTGTACTTCATGGATTCCAACGCCTGCGCGTCATTCGGGTTCACGCTGAGCGGCTTGTACGTCATTCCCTTCGGGAGAATCGGCGTGCCTTGTGCGTTATCCAATCCGCCGAAGTTCTTTTTGAATTCCTCAACGAATGGCGCAAGTGTGTTCGCAGACACCTCGGCCTCGATCACGCCTTTCGGTGAAGCACCACGACCAAAGAACGCAGAACCGAATTGGTGGACCGCCATACCCAATCCAATCGCTTCACGCGCCACCTGGATTGGTGAGTATCCTTTGCAACCATCCCAACCGCGTCCGGCGAAGTGCAACATATCCTGCGCGAATACCGTGGAGGCCGGTTGACCTTGCCCGTCATAGATTTGATAAACCAGATTCCCTTTGATGCGTTGGGGTTCAACCTGTGTCGGTGTCAACGGTCGAAGTGCTATCGGTACTTGATTCTCACGAATAATCTGCGTGTAAGCGTTCCCCCATCCGTTACGGTGTCCCTCGATGGTCTCCCGCCATGCGAACGAAGTCTGCTCGGGGTTCGGCTTGGTGTTCACCAGACCATAAGCACTTTTGTTAATCGCTTTGTCAGCGCCACCATCCCTGTTCTTCTTCAACAATTCGAGCGGTGTGTGCGCCAGCGTCTGTGACAGCACATTGATGCAGGCATAAACAACCGGCAGGGTTTCTGCTGTGTTTTCCGAAACCTTCGCTCCGGAGACAGTCGAACCGCCTTGATCTAGTAACCACTTCGCGTACTGCGATGCATTACCTATCGCCGCTTGAATGCTCCGTTGTTCCGCTAGGTTTTTGATCAGCATTAATGTTCACCTCCCACCAAAAAATTAAACCAACGACAATAAACGCCGCCGGCTCGTATACCAACCAAGTACCATAGCCAATCGAGGCCACCGATAGTATATCAATAAACCCGACTAACACGAATCGCCAATTCATAACACAAAAATCTCCGGACTAAAATCTTCTGTTTCGTTCGTCATGCACCGACCGATTGCCATGATAGCTGCCACCGCGCCGTCAATCTTCTTCTTACGATCTTCCTTCCGTGGCTTGCAATTCCCCTCGGCGCTCCTTTTTGCTTGCAGATTTGAGATCATCCAATTCATCACGGGGTTGTCGTTGTGATGCAACCGACCGGAGACAATCGCGGCCTCGAACTCATTCATCGGCATTGTGTACTGTCCAACGGTCTGCGGGAATTTAGTCACCAGAACGTAATCCTCAAGTTCCTGCTCGAACCCCGCCGACTTCCACGGGTCGAACGTCATTTCTTCAACCCTGTATTCCTGCGCGTCCTCTCGGAGCCTGATCTTCACGGCCTTGGTGTCGATCTCGTCACCGTCCGTAATATTGATATGCTCGCGCCATGATGGGTAATCGCCCATCGCTGACTCCGGCAACCAGAACTCGGGGAACAAATAATAATGCCGCTTGCCTTCTAAATCATCTTCATAGAACACCTTGCAACTTGCGGTAAAGTCGACCCGGCTGGATAGGTCAACGCCCATCTTACACGGGAACATGCCGAAATCTTCTATTTTCAAGGTAGGGTCGGCGCATTGCTTCCAGACTTCGTAATTAACAAACGGCTCCGTCTGGTTGACCCACATGTTTAAATGCTTGGTTTTAAAAAATCCCTGATCTTTCGCGGAACGTTTCGCCTGCTCCTGTTGTTTCTTCAACCAGTCGCCGGAAACCGATACGTCATAGTTTGGGTTCGCCATCCGTAAGGCTTCCTCGGTTTTCCAGAAGTCGTCACCACGGTCGTCGTCGATTGTATAGATCATTACGAAAACAGAATCCGCATGTTCGTCGGTCAATACGCCATCAAGTATCTTGACGCATTCCTCCTGTTTCTCATAGCAAGGACCGCTAATGTTATCGCCAGCAGTCGTGATCACATACAGCAGGGGATTGTCACGCGCTCCCATACCGGTCTGAAAAGTTTTGTATACGTTATCATGTTTGTGCTCGTGGTATTCGTCAACGATGCCGCAATGTGGACTCGTACCATCCGGAGGGTTTCCGATCACGCGTTGAAAATAGCTGTTGTCCGAGGCACGAAACATCGACTTGCTTTGAACCGTCACACCAAGGTATTCCGCCAGTTCCGTGTTTTGTGTCAGCATCCGGTGTGCCGGCGAGAATACTTCCATCGCCTGCTTTTCACTCGTCGCGCCGCAATACACCTCAGCACCATACTCACCATCAAGCGCCATCATGTACAAACCGATTGCACTGGCCTTAGTTGACTTGGCGTTTTTCCTTGGGACCAACTCGAATGATTCCTGGTACTTCCGCTTACCCGTCGCAACCCGATAGAATCCGAACACGTTGCAGATTCCAAATTTCTGCCACGGTTCGAGTTTGATGTTTTCCTTTCTGACCGCCCACTTGCCTTTTATATGCGGTAGATGTTCAATCAAGTTACAAACCCTTTCTGCGGCATCATAATCAAAGTACAAATCATCCCGTTCGATATCGTTGAAGAATCGTTCCGACGCCAGTTTCACATATCTGCAAGCCGGAATCGTTTCATCCAATATGCTGTTGGCGTATTCCCACGCATCGGCAAAGTGTAGGCACTTCGTCTTTTTCACGATAGATCAGAGAACTTGTTTTTATCTTTCTTGCCGCTGTCGTCACCGGTCACACGGGTTCGGCTTGAAGGTGTCATACCGAACTCAACCATCAGCGCCCGAATCTCTTTGCCCAGCTGCATAGTGATTGTGTAATAGGGGTTCATCATCATGTATCCACTTGGCGCGGGTGTCACCAGCCCTGTCTCGTTTAACTTGTCTTGAGCCATTCGCCAATCCGCCCACTTCTCAACTAACTGCTCCAACGCATAAACATCAATCTCCTTTGCGACACCGGACCTAATCAACTTAGGGACGATCTCGAACCAGTAACCCTTGAGCCGTTCGTCGAAGTGTGCGGGAACCTGAACCTCGTCACCGTATACCGGCGCGTCCGGATTCATTCTCTCCTTCCGTGTGCCGCGAATTAACTTGATCGCATCTGGCAAAGGCTTCCGCCCTCCCTTCATTCCCATTCTGAACTCCATTTTGCTGCTCGAGTCAATCTTAACCCCCTGATAGTGTTTCGTACAATAGTGGAAATTTC
>Ga0222676_1000305_pt1 | contig 17689 bp, 45 predicted proteins | sample AntAcemetagen870_FD_179815 | JGI IMG/M metagenome (GOLD analysis project Ga0222676, IMG submission 179815) | Saline water microbial communities from Ace Lake, Antarctica - #870 | ecosystem: Environmental > Aquatic > Non-marine Saline and Alkaline > Saline | place: Antarctica: Ace Lake...
GGCATTTCCATCTTGAGGGTGAGCGTGGGGTTGTTGCTCTTTCTGGTCTTGTTGAGGCTATTGGGTATGGGCCGACCGATTTTAAGTATGGTTCGGCTATTGAGGTATTCTTGGTGGATAATCCAGGGGCTCAAACCGCTCTGTGTGAGTGGATTGCTGATCAAGAGGTTGATGAGTGGAGTGAGCTTCTTCAAAGTGAGTTGGATGGGGGTGAAGAATGAATAGTCGTTTTGAGTCGTTGAAGGTAAAGGTTGAGGAGATGAACGCTTGCCTTGATATTTCTGATAATGGTCGGTTTTTGAATCTTCGGGCGGAAGTCAATTTGACTCTTAATGAGCTCCTTAGTGACCATAAATTCATGCTTGGCCTTAGCACTTTACAGTTGATGCATTTTCTTGGTTGGTGTGGTAGTTTTCGTCCTTGTCCGCCGCATGGTGTTCTTTCGGCCATGAGTTCTTTGGTTAATAAGGCAATATCGGTTAGACCGGTTTACCTTAAGATCTCTGATGTTGAGAGTGGTCAGGGTGTGACTATTTCTTGTTGGGCTAATGGTGCTGATCAGTGTTTTGTTGATTCTGGTTGCACTATTCCGGTATCTGATCTTGATATGGAGTTTGCCGGTCTTGAGGTGAGTAAGTCTATTACTCCAAGGGATGTTATGGTGACATTGTCTGTTCATAAATAAACGATAGGGTCTTTTTTGTAACAGTATTTTGTGGGGTTAGTTCACTTTTTCAATCTTGGGGGTATTATGGCTGTTTGGACTGTTTCTTCTGATTCTGCTGTTGATGCTAAAAATCGTGATCGTCTTGGTGATGTTTGTTTTAATGATCGGACGGAATTTGTTGAGAAGCTCGTTGATGATTTGAACAAGGATAATAGATGGAAAGAAGCCCAGGTGTATGGGAATTTTTTCAATCAACTTGTGATGGCTTGTAATGAGGAAGTTTTTGCTAAGATCCAGGGGAAGTATGAGGAGATTGGGGTAGGTTTTGTGATGCGTATGGTTGATAGGATGGTTGATCGATCATGAAATTTTTGATTTTTCCTATCGTTCTTGTTCTTATGGTTCTTGTTCTTCAGCTTGTGGTTTCTTTTTATGATTATATTTCTAAGAATCATGACTGGAGTTATCGTAATCCGTATAGCCGTCGTTGTCTGAAGTGTGGGCATTGTGAGGATCTTTATGGGGATGCTCTTGGTCCTGATGTTTGGGAAGCGATTTATCCGCTTGCCCATAGTCCTGAAAATTGTCGCGTGGAGAAAGATGATGCTGATTAATCTTAATGGTACTATTATCAATCTTACGAATGTGATTTATTGTCAGCCTAGTGGTGATGATAAGACGTATTTTGTGTGCCGCGATAATGAAAGGACGGTTGTTAACATGCCGTATGGCGAGGTAGTAAGTGCAATAGAACCATGAGAGTTGTGATTGAAATAAATTCTATATGGTTATTTTGACACAAATATCTAGTTGGGGGATTCTTTTTTGGAGGTTTTTTAGGGGGAGTTGTGATGAAGAAGCCGATGAAATTTAAGATTAAGGCTGATGATACTAAGCTTGCTATTGGTCATCAGTCACATATTTCTGGGGCTGGGGTTCATGACAATCGCCCACGTAGGGAGCGTACTCGTGGTGATCAGCGTAGGTCTTGGAAAAAGGATCAGGGGTATGAGTAAGATAACTGGTCGTCTTGGAGTGTATAATCCTGATGATCTTAATATGAGTTCTCCAGTATTTGATAATGTAGATGAAATGATTGATGCTCAACCAGTTCGAGAGGGTTGAATTTAACTTATTGATCTTTTTTGTAACAGTATTTTACGAGGGTTTGGAAACAATACTTTTAGTGGGGATATTATGAAGTCTGAACAATTTAAGGATCTTGATACTATTATTACTGTTGATAGTAGTGAGCTTGAGGACAGGGATTCGTTGACTGTTGCCAGTGTTGATGTGGTTGATGGCGATAAGCTTTCGAGATTTTTTGTTTCTGTTAGTATTAATAAGCAGGGACGTGCTGTTGCTGAAGTTTCTGTGAATGATAATAATGGTGGTGGTACCACTAAGTCTGTTACGGGTTTTAAGAGAGCCATTGGTTGATGCACCCTACGAAGTTGCCGGTGAGATAGTCTCATATCCGTGCCTTGGGTTGATACTTTACGAAGTTGCTTCTTTGCCCTTTCTTTTAATCGGCACCCCTGCCAATCACCCTGGAACCCCAACCAATGGCAGGGGTGCTCCCCTACATACTGCTTGTGCTCTCTCTGGTTGTAAGTAACAACTCATATTCTTTTTGTAACAATTTTTTAGAAGGTTAATGGGGTTTCTTTTGGGAGAGAAAAAGAATATGGAATATGATTATTTTACTTGTGGGGAATTTATACGGGCTATTCCTGAGATTCTTCCAGTTGGTTCGCAGATGAAGGTTAAGGACGTTGGTTGGTCAGATGTTTGTTTTGATGGCACTCCTGTTGCTGGTTTAAACACTCGGCATAATCCTAGTAGATGGTTGGATATTCAGATCAGAATTCCTAAGAGTTAACTTTTGTGTTTGGTCTGTAACAATTTTTTAGAGGATTGGTTTTTAATTTGTTTTAGGAGTTGAAGATGAAAACTTATGAGATTACAGATTCGTTGACTATTCCTGAGGAAGCTAACCCTCGATTTGGTGATCTTAGTATTTCTGAGATTGAGAATGGTCGTCGGATTGGTGGTGATCATGGGGATATTGTTTTTTATGGCTATGTGATTCGTGAGGGGTGCACGGTTTTGTCGATGCCGACTCTTAAGACTGCTATTGAGGATCTTGATTCTGATGAGGTTTTGGATACTGCACGAGAGATTCTTGATTGTGCGTTTGAGTCAATTGGTGTGGAATGCGTTGAGCATAATTAGAAAGTTTAAAAATGGAAATATCACAAAATGCTTTATCTTCTCTTTGTGACGCGAATACAACAAACATCCCAGGACCAGGGGATAGATTGACGCTTAGTGGTGATTTGTGCCAAATGGGTGCTATGAAGCGAGCGTTGCAATGTGGTGGGTTTAATGTTGGTAATATGGATGTTTATCCTGTGGTATGTGGTGCTGAGATTGTCCCAGCTTTGAAATATTTGTTTGAACGTAAAGTTGATGGATGGTGGGGGCAGCAGGATTCTCTTGAGAAGTATGGGATTTGTACTTCTGAGGAGTTTACGAGTGCTCTTGATTGGGAAGTTGAAAAGCAGAAACGTTTAAGGGGATAATTTGTGGTTGAGTATAAGATATTGCGGCTTCTTGTGATCCCTGAAGAAGCGAGCTCTCGGTTTGCTGATTTATCTGTTGGCGAGGAATCTCGTAGGATTGGTGGTGATCGGGGGAATTTGGTCCATATGGGTTATGTGACGGATGGTGGCTTTACTGCTTTACATAAGCCCATCCTTGTTACCGATCTTAAGGGTCTTAGCGATGATGAGGCTTTTAATATTGCTGATGGCATTCTTATGAGGTCTTATGAGACCATTGGTATTGAGTGTGTGATGTATAATTGATGTTCTAGGAATTATTATAAGTATTTTTATTTTGTGGGATGCTTGCAAAATTTTTTATATAAGGAGTTATGATGTCATTTGATGCTGATTTTAAGATGTTTGAGCCATCTACTACTGTTGGAGGGCGGAGATCTTCTACTAAGCCTCTTGCTAGCATTAATGGTTCTGGTGTTTTAAGATTCAATGCCGCTGCCAAGAAGAAGTTTAATTTAAGTGGCGACACTTATGTTGTTGCTTACTATTCTGCTAAGAAGAAAATCTTGGGCCTTAAGATTGTTGAACGGGGAGCACCAAGGTGTCTTAAGTTTAATAATGCCGCTAAGACCTCTAAGGATGCTTGCCTTGGGATTAAGAAACTCATGGGTGATTTTTTTCTTGGCAATATAACTCAGCCTGGTCGTGAGCTTACATACGATAAGGATGAGAAGATTATTCTTATCCATAATGTTGAGCAGCTTGATGAAAAAGCTGCTTTTGCTCGTAGTATTGGTAAAGCTGCGAAATAACCCCCCCCCTTTTTTTAAAATTTGATTTTCTATTATAGCTAATCTAGCCAAATCGGAGACAGCAGGGCGTATTACTGTGGTTACACGCTCGAAGCTTATTGAAAAGCTTAAATTGAACCTTGAGAATCATAAGCGGGATTATGAAGAAGCAATGGACGGTTATAAGTCTGCTCTTTTGAATAAGATTGATTCTGCCTTTGAAGATGCAAAGATCAAGCTTGAGAAGAATTACAAGAAACTGCGTGGTGAAGTCAATGACTTATCAGATGATGATATTTCTAAAAGATCTGATCATTTGACTCTTGTTGATCAGATCTTTCTTGAAATGAAGGTTCCGAAGTCTTATGCCGATGAGTATGAGACTGTGATTGCGATGTTCGAGTGGGATACTAGTGATGAAGTTGAGCTCCATTACGCTGAATTCACGTGTTATGTTCTTGATAAGTGGGATTGGAAGGGTCGTTTTGAGGGCATTTCGATGCTTTATAAATCGTTTTGACCCTTTCCTGTGAGGAAATCGGGCATATGCTCATTGAACCCTCTTGTAACAATACCTTATAAGAGGGTTCAATTTTAAAGAGGTAATAATGGGCCAGAAGTCCAAAGAAAAAGCCGGTTGTGATTTGTTGCAACAAATGGAACTCCCCATCGAATAAATGGCCAAGTGGCGGAATCGGCAGACGCACAGGACTTAAAATCCTGTATCTATTATAGGTGTGCGGATTCGAATCCCGTCTTGGCTAAATTGCCCATCATTGGTTCATAGCCCCTGCTTGTTGCGGGTTCTATGGCGTCAACCAATGGTGGGCAATTCTTATATCTAAGTTAACAAATAGTGTCTTTCGGTAACAATATATTAGGGGTTTGAGACAATAATACTGGGGATAAAATGAAATTTAATGTAAGAGAGGTCCATACGCCTGAAGATGTTGACCTTGATCGTGTTCGCTATGGGTTTGAGTTTAAGTGCGATGGTGAAAGCCAGTTTGATATTGCCTTCGCTGCCGTGGTAGCGGCACATGGTGAGAAGACACAGGCTTTGGTCTCAAAGCAGACTAAGGAAAATATTCACGCTTGTTTTGATGAATCTGATGTGTTTGAACAGGTTTCAGCCCAGGATGATTTTCTCGAAGAGGGTTTCAGTAGTATCTATGATCTACCCAGCTTGGATTTTCATTTTCTTGCTAATAATGGTAAGTGGAATTATTCTATCACTCGTAGTGTAGGTCCCTAATTAACAGATATCTTTTTTCTTGTAACATATGGGGGAGGTGAGATTATGACAAAGAAAATTATGGGGTGAGATTATGACGAAAATTGTTAAGATTGATTCTTGCGAGAGTTGTCCATTTCTTGATTCTGGTTCTCTTGCTGGGAGATATTGTGGTCATCCTGATGCTCTGAGGGATCGGACTGGTGCTGATGGTGGTTGCAGTAATCTTCGGCTGAAGTACCGTTGGCCTAATATTCCTAATTGGTGCCCTCTTGAGGATGCTGCTATTCCTACGATATCTGCACCTCCTCTTGATCTGAATATCCAAGCGGAGATTGATGCTAAGTTTAGTTCGATCAATGAACTGAATAATAAAGATGTATGATTTTTTGGTACCAGAGCTAAGCATGATGTGCCTGCACAAAATTTTATTCAACATGCCGAGATTTGTTGCTGCGTAAACAAAAATGGGAGAAAAAATGGAAAAAGGTTCATTGCTTGTAGAAGACCGCGATACTTCATACCTCTTTAGCAACACCAGTAAAGCACCGAAAGAGGCTAAAAAAGTAAATGTCAAGATCGATCCGTCTATACCAACAGAACAACTAGAAAATGAAGCTGTTGTTCTGTGGCTCATAAACCAGGAATGTACACATCTAAAAGTTGTGTTACGCACCAATGAACGTTTTTGGCAACAGCAAGGATTCGCCGAATACTACGCTATCCCGGCACCGATGATTGTCGAGGACGAAGCAGAAATGCAAACAAGACTTAACGAATAAGAATTGCGTGTAACAATCTCATGAAGCGGGCTAATTTTTCTAGGGTGGAGCATTATGAAATACAAAATCGAAAACGCAACAATGTCAACACGCTCAGGATTTCACCACGGAATCCTAGTAACAAGCGACTTCGAGCTAGAATTCTACCCAACAAACACATTAGCACCAGAAGACCCAAATGAACTATTGCAAAAATGTGCCGATATGCTATTACATAAAAACGGAGCAATCGAATCAATGCTATCCTGGGATAAAGGATGTATCGTAAATAGTGATTGGTTTGACGCAGAACAAATCAAACCATTCTTCACATTATAACCATTTCCACATAGGAAAAACAAATGCCAAAACCAGAAACAGAATTCGTAACCAAACTAATGGAACTCTTCGAGGGGTCCAAAAATATTGAAAAAATCTTAGATGGAACATGCAGAAGACTCTTCAGAGAGTTATTCGCAATGTCCCTAAACCCACTCGAATGCCCAGGATGGAATGAAACTCAATATAATGCCATTACCACAGACTATTCGATGCGGTTATCCCTCATGGTGCAACACGGGCAAATCACAATGGAAGATGCGATAGGGGTGAACTAATCACCCCCCATTTCCTCGTTGGAAATCCCAAGGTTAAACGGATCTTTAAAATATGGGTACTTAAACTTCTTAACAAGGGTCTTAACGTACCGCTCTTTTATCACAACCATATGGTCATATGGTATGAGCACACCATTCTCATCATCTCTCATTAATAATCCCTTTGATTCATACTGGTCAGTGAGATAACCCCTGGTATAGTCAAGTGGGAGTATGAATCCTTTCTCAGAGATAACATAGGCGAGGTAAAGTACACACCCACACGCCATAATTCTTTTTATAACCCATTGGCCGTGCACATCGGTATTGCTTGTGTGACATTTTACATAGTCACCAATTTTTAACTCTGCTTCATTGGAATCATATAGTCCAATACTTTTCCTCATTGGAAATATCATTATTGCTCCTATCTAGCTTTTTGGGGACCAACCATTTTGACCACTTGGGCTGGCTTTAGCACAGATCACCTCTGGATCATAGATCACTTTTGGTGAATATTGCCTTGAACAATTAACACAGAATGTTGTGTCTGGTAGTGCGTCAAGTCTAGCAAGCTGGATTGACTTATTACAACCGCTACAATTTTTTGGTGTTACGTGTGAGTAATCTTCATTCTCAGTCATTACTTTACCTATCCCCCAAGATTACAAATTATTCCCAATCTTCAATAATTCCCCACTGGACGTACGCTGATGGGTCAAGATTTTTCACACATCTCCTGACAATTTCACCCAGGGCCTTTGGCTCTTCGAAATCTTTGAAACCATGTTCCAATTCCGTGGCAACAACAAATACTCGATCAACAACATGTGGGTGACCTGTGAACGTGAGAGAATCTGGTTCGTGTGACTCTGGGTGAGCAAAAGTCCCATCTACGTCAAAATCATTAGCCTCGTCGAGTTTTTCAAACATAGGGCCAGTATACCCGTCTTTATCTTCACCATCGGTGATTATCCAACCAATGTTTACTTATGCCCCATCATTTTCCTCCCGTTTTTGGTTCTTATCGTGGGAGGAACCCCCTCCCCCTCTAAGAAAGTGTTACAGAATAAAGCCTCCAGTTAATTCAATTGCTTCCAATCTTCGATTCCCTTGTGACGATCGGCACAAGCAACATCGGCTTGCACTCTGCTTTTACCATGATCTGTCAAGAACATCCGATATCTGGCCGATGTTGCTTGGTTCGCTCTCTTCAATCGTCGTCGTTCCAAACGATATCGCGTTATCATTTTCTCAAATTCATGGAAAACAAATGTTTCTGTTTCTGACAAGTCTGCTGACCGCTCAATGTTTCTGAACGAGACTTCCATTTCGAAACCAACTGTCTGTGGTGAACTCATTTTTCTCTCCCAAAAGAACCCATTTGACCAACCCCCTCAAAAGATTGTTACGAAACTAAGTCCTCCGTTAAGTAAGCCACAACATCCATAACCCAATCCACTTTCTACTATGGGGCATAAAGTTGCATTACGTATAATCAACAATGCTTTGTAATCTTGTCATATTTCTTTTTTGGCACCTTGTACGCAATATCACCAAAAAGAACATAATACGCAGAACGATCGAAAACTGTAACCTGACTCGTACCCTTGGGAGAAAAAGGTATAAGCTTACCAAACTCAGAATCGGTAGAATCAATTATCTCAAACTCATCCTCATGTCCATCATTCACATAAGCACGAATTACAATATCTTCACCTTTACTCAACTGTTTCATAAATCCTCCAAATTAATAACATCTGTGATGGGATTTTATAGCTAAATGTTCTGGCGGCAATATTAGAGACCTTTGCTCTTATCATCGGGACGGTCATGCGAGGACCAGAACACTTTTTATTAAAAAAGTTGCACTTGCCATCGATGCGTGATCACTGTAATCATGCTTTCTCCCTGTTTTAAGCCCTGTCCTTTGTTTCTCTCGTGAGCACCCGAATTAACAACAAATCCGCTGGTGACACAATCTTTCGAAGAGGGGCAGCGAGCCCCACACACTTTTTCACCACAAAAGGGAGACGCGAAAATGGACAAAAAAGAATTAAACGGAATGCTCGAAGGTATCGTTTCTGAAGTTGCCAAAAACAACGGTTTGACAGAAAGCCAAGCCCGGTGCTTCGTCGGGGTTGCCCTCCAGCAAAATCGGGACGCTTTCATCAGCGTCGTCAACATCCCCAGACTCTCAATCGCGAAAGAAACAACAGAAGCCGCGTGAGGAAATAAGGAAACCCTCCCCCCAAGGGGGAGGGGGACTATTAACAACGTGTCTAGTCTTGTAACAAAAATCTAGGGAGAGAAAAATGACAGTCGCGTTAGAAACTGAAATCACACCAGAAAAAATCGTCGGTGTTATCCTTGAGAATCTTACACCGTACCAGCTAGAATCGCTGTGCAGGAAGATTTACAAGAACAACATAACGAACGGTGATAACTATCAACCATTCGGTTATGATAACAGAACACTAAAAATCACAAAACCAAACGAACTCACAGCGTATCTGTTCGTCCTCGATGAATATAACAAAAGGGATAAATAATGCCACAAGAAACATTAGGGGACGCCATAGACCAATGCTTAAACACTATGGGCTGCAGCGACAACTCCGATGAGCTTGACAAGCGTTGACTATCCCGTTTCACGCTACAGAGTACAAATTATCCTAGTCGGTCTTTTCTGCCACAATTCGGTATAAGGGAACTTTTTTGGGAGAAAACGATGACAGAAAGACAAATAGAGGAATTAAGTCGGGAAGTATTCAACATGGTGTTTGGAATGCTCGACTTAGAACCTGAATTCACCGGGGTAGATGCTGGATCGATCGCAGATGCCGCTGAAAGAGCATTCAGAGATAAGCTAACAGAATTGCATGTAGAAAACAAAGAGTGATCTCCCTTAGGGGAGGGGTTAACGCCCCTCCCCGCTCCCGTAACAATCAATTACAGAAAAGAAAACCTTAAAAAATGGAGAAAGACAAAATGGGGAATTATTATTCTCACGAGTATGGTAAATCCAAAAGACGACCAAACAAGGACTCCAGTGGTTTATGGGATGATAGCCCGATCACTATCCAAGTTGCATTTGTCCGTCATCCGACGAAACTCCTTCCGGGTAGTCGAATGGTCTTAAATGTCAGAGCTGGTCAGGCACATGCTGAGCTGGCTAAAATGCCTGGTTGGTGTTTTGAGAGACCAGAAAACCACACGTGATTTCTCCCTGTGGGCGGGGGTACTCAAAATGCTCCCGCTCACCTCCCTATAATTAACATAAAATATATAGCTGCAACAAGTTCATAGAGGAAATCAACAATTCACTTTTTGGGAGTATTTTCTATCTGAGTTTCGGATAACGACGTACATTCAGTTCTCGTAGCATCTGAACACCAAACCATCAGCTATACCAGAAATCTTCGTAAGGCAAGAATCTTTGACACACATGGAGAAGCGAAGTGTTATGCAAATCACGATGAGACAACCGATACGGTAGTGGGGCAGCTTTCGCTCGGACCAGTGGTTCCACTCGGTATCGGATTGAAGCCAATCCCGGTGAATTAGATCTCCCGTGGGGAGGGGATTCCTATGGCTGGCCCGCTATGGGAAATAAACACCCCTCCCCGCTTTGCAACACTAAATGGGGAAATTCCAATTCACAAAATTCTGGGGAGAAAACGATGAATCAGAACTTGACTATTGTTCAAATAGGAATTGAAGGCAACGTTGATGACGAAAAACCACCCTTGGTTTATAAAGGCCATCTGACAATCGAAGAAGCAGAAAAAATAGCGAAGGACTACGGTGGGGCATATCCAGTCTGCAATGTTGTTAAATGCTATGACCATGAAGAACCTGGCCGCCCCTCCCAATCCATCGAACAATCAGTACGAAACACTTTCATTATTTCTCCAAAAATTGAACGCTAAAAACCCGTGTAAGAAATAAACAGGGGGGAACTGGGGAGGGGTAATATTACCCCAAAACCTTCGCGACAATATCAGCATCCTCTGGTCGACTGTCCATCCTGATAGATTCACTTCTACCCCACGTTGACACAATACCATTTTTAAAAGAACAAAACCCAGCTGAAACAACAATCACTTGCCCAACATGATGAGCACGAGCCACAGATCTATGCATCAGGGCATCTGGAAAAACAATAGCATGCTCCAACCCAGGCTCACTATTATCGGTTGGCTTTAAAACTTTCACAATAAGGTATTTCATTTTTTCTCCCAAAAAGAATGGGGGATGGGAATCATCCCCCCTCAAAAAACTGTTACAGACCGAATCAGCCCGTTAACCCTGCCACTCACAAGCAGTTTCACTGTAAAACGGACCGTAAGCCTGACCAACGGTTAACAGAGTTGGAACCCAACCGCCCCGGTCAACACCCTCTGGGTGTTCATCAAGAAACCCGATTTCTTTTGGGTCAACCCCCAACTCCCCGTACTGGTCTGCGGACAACTCGTTGTCTTCTTCACCATCAAGCGACAATTTAACGATTTTACCACGTTCAATAACTGGCACAATGTCCATTTCATTCAGTTTTTCAGCAACACTCATTCGTTATCTCCCTGACTTGAAAACTCGTGGCGGGGGAACCCCTCCCCCCCCTCAAAAAACTGTTACAGACCGAATCAGCCCGTTAAACTGGTTTACTGCCCAAAGGAGCAAACCGAGATAAATGACATGAATGTCGCTTACCGTCGTCGCCTTCAATCGTTACGAATGGTCGATCTTCGAAGATCCCGTCTTCTTTTCCGTTAATAGCGATATAGGTTTTGCCAGTTGTGAGATAGCTTAAGCCCCTCACCCCTTTTGCTACGATTTTAGAATTTGGGGTAACGGTATCAAACCACTTTGTATTGAATGGGTCCATGTCGGTATCCTTAAAAATTGGGGGAGGGAAGTCTTCCCCCTCAAAAGATTGTTACAGGAATTAGGGGTGTTGTTAACCAGCATCCGCACGATTAGCGGCAAGGCGGGCTTCAAATTTGGCCTGCCAGCATTTTCAATCGCTGTTGACTTTGTCAGACAATTCCCCCATGCTGACCAAAATAGCCTTCAAAGCATCACGCCGCTCATAGAGCATCCGCTCACCATGAGACTGTAAAACCTCCGAGAGCATTTTGTGAGAAGTAGAAAGTGCAAACAAAACCATCTTTTTCATAATCAAATTGAACCACTCACCATTTTCATCATTCATCGCATTCCTCCGTTTTATTGAAAAATTGTATATTAGGTGCCCTCCGACCGCCCCATTTAGAATCCAGCGAGCATCAAATCTCTTACCGTATGGTGAGGTGAGTCATAATTCCAGGTAAGGCAATCTAAGCATTCAATTGTTAACTCTACAAATTTTCTGTCGATAGGATAATAACTTCCAAAAATCCCTTTAATTTGAATATCGTTTAACATTTTTCAATTCCTTACACTATCACCAGCAAAAACCGTAACCTTTTTCCAACCAGGAAAAACCGGGGGAGAGAACCCCTCCCCCACTAGAAAAGTGTTACAAACCGGGAACCAGCGTTAAATCCCCTTCCAAACCCCAGGTCTCGCACCCTTGCTAATGTGAGTGTTCACATCACTCTTCGAATGCCGAATCTTCGACCGATTCCGTGGCGTCCCCACCCGACCAATCGATGGCCCAATCTCAGCACGAAACCGCTGAATCGACGCACCCTCACGTGCACACTGAATATCAATCTCATCAAGTCCAACTTGCTGCCCCATCTTTAACTCCCCAACTTTCAACCATGAAAAACCGGGGGGAACCCCTCCCCCCTCAAAAAACTGTTACAAACCAAAAACCAACGTTAACTTGCCTTGAAAAAACCAACCTCCTCAAGACTAGGAATATCACGCGGGAGAACATCCATAAGAACTTTCATCACCCAAGCACACTTAAAGGCAACCGGAAGAAACCATCGATAAACATCACCATTCTCATCCGCATAAACACTAACACCACTCCCATCACCAATAAACAACAACCGCTCAGGAAAAGAAACCCCTCCCGCATCAATAAGCGGATCATCGCCATTATCAAACAACAAAGCCCCACTAAACCCATCCCAATCACGATCATTAAACGGAACAGCATTACACATAACCACTTCTCCCACTTTTCCACCCAGGAAATAAACAGGGGGAAACCCCCTCAAAAGAATGTTACAAACCAGGAACCAGCGTTAACGACGCGTCACAACCAAACCCCAGCCAACATACGCCTCAGGATCACCAGAAGCGATAAACTCCCGAACAGCAGCCCCAAGATCCTCTGGCTCATCAAAAGCAGGCATCCCATGACAAACAGAGCTCCACGAAACAAACACCCGCGAAGAAATCTCCGGGTGAGTCTCAACCGAAAGAGGATTACACACATCAACATCAAGACCATCAGCAACAGGAACAAGAAACCCATCATCCGACTCCGGAAGATTCTCAAACAATGGGCCAGCATAATCCCCACCATCCCGGCTCATGATCATCCAGCCGAACTCAACGCTATCTTCCATACCCACACCTCACCTCCCTTATTCTAAAATCGGGAAAGGAAACCCCTCCCCCTAGAAAAGTGTTACAAACCGGGAACCAGCGTTAACAACCAGCGTTAACAACCAGCGTTAACAATCAGACTCAACCCAAGACTTGATCGAATCAAAGACCTCCATCTGAACAACGCTCAACGGATTAACAGGGAGCCAAACCCTACGGACCGTATAATCCTTGTACTGCTCACACCCCTCAACATAAGTATGAAGTGGGACCTCCTCAACACCGTCATTCCCTATCTTAGCGGCGACCTGTGCAAGATCTTGCGTCGTGAACAACGCAAGATCAGCCGTGTCGGGAGCATTCCCGTCATAGTCCGCATAAACAGCAAACACTTCCTCACACATTTCCCGCCTAGTTTTCCTCAACACGCACCCCCTGATTCCCCAGAACCCTATCAATGAAAGAAATCTGCAACTTAAGGATAAGCGAGATTGCAAACACAACGAACACGAACTTCAACGCAAACAAAGTCATGAACCACTCCAAACCGGAGAACAAAAACCGGGGAACCTCGCGATCCCCCCTCCCCCATTTGTTGCAAACCAGGACCACACGTAAACGCAGAAAATCCCCCAGTGATCCCCCAGTAATCCCCCCAATAATCACTAAGCATTGGTATACGGAAGCCCATGGGTCCCCTGGGGGGTATGGTCGGGGTGCTCCCTGGCACGTGAAATATCTTCCTCGTGCGTGCGATTCGGATATTTGATATCGCTGGGTTTTTGTGGGTGTTGGGTCCCCTTTGGGTCCCATCGGGTTTTACCTAGTCTTGTTGGTTATTGTGTTCTAGGTGTGTTTTTGTCATGTTAGTCTTTTTCGTTTTTTAGCATTATTATGGTGTTTATTGTTTTTTGTATGCAGTTTGGGTCGCTGATGAGTGTGAATGTTTTGTATTGGGAGCTTGGTTTGTATCTTCCGAATAGTATTATTTCGTCATTTGTTATCATTATCATTATTATTATGGATTTTAAGCAGTCATGACGTTGTGCTATTGATATTCCTGGTCCTGTGTATATTTTGTTGTTTTCGTCCAAGTATGATAGTTTTCTTTTGGTTTCGCAGATTAGGTTTGTGGTTTGTTCTATGGTTTTACATAGTGTTGTTGTTATGATGTCTTGCATGTTTATGGCTTTGTGATTTTGTCTGAGAACCAACTGTGTGGGCTCTCAGACATTTGGTGTCTGTTTATGTATTCGATTAGGGTGGTGGTGTAGGTTAGTATGTCGTGTTTTATGGAGTTGGTTATGTGGTTTAGGAATTGTGGGTCGTTTATGTCTATTTGTTTTTTGCTTATTCCGTTGTAGTTTATGTTGCCGTTGTTGTAGTTTATGCTGGCGATGTAGGTGACTTGGTTGTTTATGTGTAGAGTTATGCTCATTGAGAAGCATTCGTTGTTAGGGGTTGTGGTCTTTGCTTTTATTTTTGGGATACGTAGTATCGTGGTGTTGATTTTACCTATTAGCATTGGGGTTATGCTTATGCTCATGGTTCTAGGTTCTTTATTGTGTTTTGTATGAAGCTATTTATGTTGATGGTGTTCATGTCGTTTTTTATGGTTTGTTCCCATTTTTCTCCTGCTAGGTTTGTTGTTGGTTTGGTTCTTTGTGTTAGTGTTAGGTTGTTTTGTTCAATTTTGATTATGGCGATTGCTAGGGACCATGGTGAATTGTGTTTTGTATGTATTGATAGGTATTGGTCGGGTCCCGTTCCTGATAATCCCATGTATTGCACTTTGTGTTTTGTGAGTTTTTTTGTTAGGTTGTTTTTAATTGTGAGTAGTATTGCTTTTGTGAACTTCATTTAGAATCCTCTTTTTAGTCGTAGGACTATTTCACTTATGAAGTTGTGGATGTTTTCGTGGCCTATGTCGCATGTGTAGTTTCTTGGCCATTTTTTCCATGGCTCCAGTAATCCGTAGGTTTGTAGGGTTAGGAGGTTGTTTTTTAGTGTTATTTTGCCTTTTCGTGGTTTGTGGTTGGTGGTTATTATGAGAGAGATGTATTCTTCGCATTCGTGTATGAATATTCCATCGTTGAGGTTGTCGGTGTTGGCGTCGTATTCTTGTATTATTTTGTCTGTTATAATTTCTAGCATTTTATTGTTCATTTTTTAGTATTTCTGTGATGGAATCTTTGATATTTTGTATGCTGTTTGGTTGTGATATTCTGTGTTTGGCGATGGGTACTTCTGGTATGTATTCGTAGTATAAGTATGTTATAATGTCGTGCTGGTGTTCATCATAGCGTGTCAGTATCATATAACCCCCTACTGGTGGGAGTTCTTTGCCAGATGGGCTTGTTAGGGTTTTGTGTTTTATTTCAATACGTATTTGCCATTCGAATTTGTTTATTTTGGTTGTTGAGTGTTTGTGGCCAATTTTGGTGATGTGTTTTGATAATTCTGATGTGATGATGCCTAGTATGTTCATTTTATTTTCTTGTGGTCTGTGAAGTGTTGTATATATGCGTCGAATATATTGTAATGTTCTTTTATGTCTTTTATAATTTCCTGTTTTATGTGGTTTATGAATTGTGGGTCGTTTATGTTTGTGTATGTCATTGCGGTGTTGCGTATTCCATCATATCTGATGTTTCCGTCGTCGTAATAGATATTGGCGATGTGTAGTGATGATATTTTTGAGCTTAGGTCTAATGTAACATTTATTTGACTATGTGAGTCTTCATGGTATTTTGTTGTCGTTACCTTTGGGATATGTTCTATTCCTTTTCTAATACTATGTATTACAGCGGCGTGTATAATCTTCACCATGTTTATGACCTGTACTAATTACCAGATGTGAATTTTACCTTTGGGATGTTCTTCTTTTTATTACAGTGATCGCGATGTATCGCAGTTATTGCACTATTAATATAACTTAAGTATTGTTTTGTAAGGAGTGGGCTATTAATATTGAAGTTAACTTGTGTTTTTATATTATATTTTAATAATCTTGAGGATGTTCGTTCAAGTCCTTTAGCCATCATGAGATCTATGTATAAAGTTTCATTATTCTCAATACTAATCACAAAAATATAGCAATTGGTGAATTTTTTCACATCTATGAAGTTTATGCGGTATGCTGTGTTTTCTTGGTCAAATGGCTCGATTGTTATGGTTTGATATTCTTCCTCATATTCGCATGAGTATTCTTTTTTGATTTTATCTGCGATTACTTTTAGTATAATCTCGGTTATTTTCATTTTATAATGTTCGTTTTGGTAGTGATTTGTATGTGTGTACGTCCCTGCCAACCGCATTTATTATGTGTTTTAAAAGTGCTGGGTTGTTAATATCCATGGACACTATATAGTCTCCGTGGTATATGATATACCCATCTTCGTAGAAGATGTGTGATATTGTAACGTGCGATATAATAAACCTACATTTAGTTAATATTACGTATATGTAGAATTCGTGTGTGTTATCATTTGTTACGTCTATGATTAGTTCTGGTATTTGTTCTAGTTGGTTTTTTATTTCTGTTACTAATAGTGAGTATATGTTCATGGTTGATGCATTCAACTGATCGAATGCAAAAAATTCAAATAGTTTGTTGCTTTTGGCCATTTTCTTTTGGCCCATTTTATTGACGCGTCCATGGTTTTTTCTTTTTGGCTGTTTATCTCATCTATTATTGCAGTGATGCAATTTGGGTCACTGAAGCTTTTGGTGATTTCTTTGTTTCCTCCTTGGTAGATTATCTCCCCATCCAGGCTGATTATTTTTCCGATGTGTTTAAATGTGTCACCGTCGCCGTCGTCGTTGCGTGGTACTTTAATATGTATGTTAATTATGTTTGAGTATATTGTTGCGGATATGCTTGGTGTTTTGTTGAGTCTTGTTAGTGCTTCGGTCATTATTAATTTTGATATATTCATAAGTTATTACCTATCTGTTTTGCTTTTGTATGCTACCTATTATTTTGTCAATTAACTCTGGGTCGTTTATATTAATGACTCTTTGTAGTGGCTGGTTGTTTTTGATTGGTTCAGGAATGTAATGTATGATTTGTTCATCGTTATAGATTATTTTTCCGAGGTATCCATGGCGTGGGATTAATTCTTTTATGATTGCGTATGTGTAGATTACTTCATTTCCCGACAAAATGGGGGAGGACGGAACAACCGGGTTATAAACCTCCATTACTGCGTCTATGTCTGGTAGTTGGTTGAGTTTGTTTAGGATTTCTTTCATCAATATTTGTATTGTATTCATGTTGGTGTTATTACCTGACGTGCTTTTTGTAATCTTCTACTTCTTTTTTAAAGTATACTATTATTTTGTTTAGGAATTGTGGGTCGTTGAGGCTTGTTATGTGTTCTCCTGAGTAGGCGAATTTCATGAATAAGAATACATCCGTGTTTATGGTTTTTATTTTTCCGATGTATCCTTCGTTTGGTTCGCAATATATGAATAGGGTTATGGTGTTATCATCATCGCATGTTGGTATCACACCTTTTATTTGTCTTATGTGATTTGTGATTATGTTTATGATTGGGGAGTTTA
>Ga0222676_1000311_pt1 | contig 17501 bp, 17 predicted proteins | sample AntAcemetagen870_FD_179815 | JGI IMG/M metagenome (GOLD analysis project Ga0222676, IMG submission 179815) | Saline water microbial communities from Ace Lake, Antarctica - #870 | ecosystem: Environmental > Aquatic > Non-marine Saline and Alkaline > Saline | place: Antarctica: Ace Lake...
ATAGCACCAGCCAATCTTAGACAAAGAATAGCTAGAAAGACTCTCAAAGCTACTAAAAAGGGCAGAGATTGGTTTATAAGTAGTAAGGAACTAGAAAGACTAGAACCTACCAACCCTATGCCCCCTCTCAAGGACTAGAAAGTAGTAAGGATGTTACAGGAGAATTATGAAATATAAAATAACTAACATCCACGAAGTAGAAGCAGATAGCGAATATGAAGCTATAGTTAAATACTAGAACAGATCTAACTCCAACCCAGACCTAAGAGGTGAAACTAATCACGTTGTATCCGATGAGATAGAAGAAGTGGTATAATTAAAACAAATGGCAGGAAATCAATACAAAGCAGACCCAAGACAATCACTGTTTCTATCATATTACATAGATACAAAAAGCAAGACATTCTCTAATGCATTACAATCAGCTCTTAAGGCAGGATACTCACGAGAAACATCAGAAAGTATCACTTCTAGCATGCCTAATTGGCTTTCGGAATCCTTAGGAAAGAACAATAGATTGGTAAAAGCGGAAAAAGTGCTTGATAAGACCCTAGAATATTCAACAGAAACAGACAAAGGAGTAGACACTAATTTACTAAGAGTGCAAACAGATGTAGCTAAGTTCATAGCAGGTACACTAGGTAAGGACAGAGGATATTCAAGTAGATCAGAGGTAACAGGTAAAGATGGTAAGGATTTACCAACACCAATACTACAAGGAGTGATAGATGTTCATACCGACAACAGCAGTAAAGAAACTAAGTAAACTTAAGAAGAGAATTAAAGGTGTCCAAGGTGGCACATCAGCTTCTAAAACTATTTCAATTCTCCAAATATTCATAGATCAATGTCAAAGAGATAAAACACCCCAGCTAACATCAGTAACAAGTGAATCAATGCCTCATTTAAAGAGAGGTGCAATGCGTGACTTTAAAAACATCATGCAAGAACATAACTACTGGGATGATAAGAGATGGAATGCTACTGACTCAATCTATACATTTGAAACAGGTACACCATTAGAGTTCTTCTCACTAGATATGCCTCATAAGGTTAGAGGTCCTAGACGTAAGAGACTATTTATTAACGAAGCCAACAATATTCCCAAAGAAACATATGATCAATTAGAGGTTAGAACAGAAGATTCAATATGGTTAGACTGGAATCCTGTCACAGAGTTCTGGTGGCATACTGACATTGTTAACAACCCAGACATGGATGTTGATTCAATCATCCTTACTTACCTAGACAACGAAGGACTATCAGAGAACATTGTTAAATCCATAGAGTCACGCAAGAAGAATAAAATGTGGTGGCAGGTATACGGTTTAGGATTGCTAGGAGAAGTAGAGGGAAGGGTTTACACCGATTGGCTGATAGTAGATGAGATACCTCACGAAGCTAGACTCGAACGATATGGAATGGATTTTGGGTACTCTAATGATCCCACAGCTATCATTGCTATCTACTATCTTAATGGTGGTTACATACTAGACGAGGTAGCTTATCAAAAAGGATTAAGTAATAAACAAATATCAGATGTTCTAAACAATGTAACTAAATCTCTTGTAATAGCTGACAGTGCAGAACCTAAATCAATAGATGAAATATCTAGCTACGGAATCAACATACTTGCTTGTACTAAGGGTAAGGACTCAATTAATCAAGGTGTTCAGTATGTCCAACAACAAAGAGTATCAGTAACTAAAAGAAGTCTTAATCTAATTAAGGAATATAGAAGCTACCTTTGGGACACAGATAGAGATGGAAAGACACTTAATAAGCCAACAGATATGCTCAATCATGCCATGGATGCTATCAGGTATGGATTCGATTCATTAAAGCCAAAAGCGTCCACAGATCACGTAATGTATAATAATAGGAAATCTAAAAACAAATGGAGTCTTAAATAATGTCCAACCAACACCTAGACAAAGATGATCCACTACGAGGTAAAACATCTGGTAAGTGGACTAAACATGGTGGGGCTATATATGGACTAAGGAAAGAAGTTATCAAAAATAACTGGTACTGTCAGACTTGCTCAGACGAAGTACCCAAAGAACTACCACCTTTTAACTACGAACTCTACCCAGGTGAGTTTATTCGTATATGTAATACCTGTCAGAATAAGATTAACCTAATGAATGCCAACCCAGGTATTATTAAGATAAGAAGAATAATACAGATTAGAAGATCTAAAAGAGATTGATAACCTAGTAGAACCTGTTGTATATCTACTTCATGGAAGAAACCTCATTAATTGAAGCACAAAAACATTACGAACAATGGACAGAAGAAAGAGACACCAGACTTGATCGTGAAAACGGTTGGAATGATGTCCTAGATGCTTACTTCGGTAGACTACCAGACAACTGGCCTTATCTATCCAAAGTAGTAGATCCAAGACTACGTACAACTATCATTGAAAAGAAAGCTAGACTAACTAACTCTAAACTCAGAGGTAGATTAGTTCCTCGTGAAGGAGCTGATATTGTCAAAGCTAAAATTAATAATGCCTTACTAGACTTCCAATGGGACAGTGCCACCGATGGTGGAACAATGAACCATAAATGGGGTTTAATGGATCAGGACACTAGACTGTTTGCTTCATGCTTCGGACTTACCACATGGAAATACGAACAAGAAGAGGAAGATGGAGAAGACAGAGTCCTGTTCAATGGTAATGAATTTAAATATTTAGATGTACGTAATGTAGGAATGATCAATGGTAACAATGTTAGAGATACTAATTGGGTTCAAGTCAGTGAGTTTATTGGCTTAGAAGAGTTAGAGAATGAGAACGCCTTCCCAGGTGAACCAAAGTATCCAGGTCTAGCAGAACTTAAAGAGAACATTGATAAAGAAACTCAGGATAGAAGAGATAATAACTATGTATCAAGAATCAAAACCTTAAAAGGATTAGATGATAAGCTCGGTGAAGACCACGCCTTCCCAGTAGTTGAAGTAGTAACTGAATATCGTAAGGATAAATGGATAACCTTCTCACCTAAGCACAATGTCTTATTAAGAGAAATAGATAACCCATATAAACATGGCAAGATTCCTATTGTTCAGCTTAAATACTTCCCTCTAAGCGATGATGCTTGGGGTGAGTCAGAGGTTGAGAGTGTACTACCACTATGGAGAGCTATTCAAGCCACCATTTGTGGATTCTTAGACACAATGAACATCCATATGAAACCACCTTTGAAGGTAACTGAATCAGGTGTAAGGATGGAAACAATAGAATGGGGTCCTGAAGCTCTCTGGATCATGGATAAAACAGATAATGTACAAGAGCATCAAGGTAGTGGTGAACCATTAAGATACTTTCAAACAACTTACTCTTCATTAATCTCAGCATTTAACACTGCAATGGGTGATCAGAGCCAAGGAGTAGGAAGTGTAGACCCTTTTAGTAACGATAAGACTGCTACAGAGATCAAGAACACTCAAAGACAACAGAATGTAAGAGATCAGGACAACCAGAACGCTTTATCAGACGCTTTAGCAGACATGATGAGCATGTGGGTATCTAATAACCAACAGTTCCTCTTTGCTAACACTGATATGCACGAGTATGTACTAAAGATCATAGGTGAAAAGGACTTTGCCTTCTTCAAACAGTCTGGTTTAGACCAAATGACTGTAAAAGATGAAGATCTACAACTAATCGGTGACACAGTTACTCAAATGAACGGTGAAGTCAGTGATCAACAGATCAATACCATGATGGACGCTGCTAGAACTCCTATTCATCCAGTTGTAGAGAATCCCAACGAGAAGAACTTAGATAAGGTCATCATTAAACCTAAAATGACTATTGATGAGAGTGGACAAGAAGCAGACTTGAGCTTATTACCAGAAGACTTAGAAGGAAGATTTGATTACATCCCAGATGTTAAGAGTATGGCTTCAGGTGCAGATCAAGAAATGACAGCAGCAAGACAACAGGCTACAGACTTACTATTCAACAATCAGACTGTGCTACAATTACTGGCACAAGAAGGAGTAAAACCTAATGCCAAAGAAATCATCATTGAAACCCTCGAAGCAAGCGGTGCTAAGGACGCAACAAGATTCTTCACTGAAATCCAAACTCAACCAGGAGCAGAAGAACAAGCGAATCCAGGGGCACAGCAAGGAGCTCCTCAACCAGCAGGCATTCAATCGCCTATGGCACAACAAGGACTTCCAACAGCACCTCCTGCCCTACCTCAATAGCTTTATATCTAATAAGTGGATTGAACCTAAGGCAGACTTACAAGAGTTTCAAAGAGAGTACTTCTTATCCTATGGAACTGCTAAGGGTTATGAAAGACTCATAGATAAACTATCAGGAGCAGAAGAAAGATCACGTCAAATAGCTATTAGAGTAGAACAACAAAATGTCCAACAACTTGCCTCCATTAAATAAAGTAGATGACAGTCTAGGTAAAACTCATAAGACTGAACTAAACTTCCCCAAATGCCAACATGAATTATATGTAGTCTCCTCAACTGAAGCCAGATGTAAGAAGTGCCCAGTGGGATATACTGGTGCTAGGATAATAGACATCGTAAAAGCTTCCCAACCTCAATAGTATTGATAACCTAACCTCAATGTGTGTATAAGAATAATTAACTCGGGTCGTATGCTCTGACCTAAAATAGAGCAGTTATTCAATCGAGCTAAAGGAGATTTCTCATGCCTGAAGAAATCGAAAACGGACAAGAAGATGTTGTTGTAGAGGAAACTCAAGAGCAACCTCAAAGCGAGGAAACCGCAGAGGTTATGTCCACCCCAGAGACCCCAACAGAAGAACCCGTGGAGGGTGAACTAGACCCAAGTGTTAAAGAACGCACAAAGGAACAGTTCGAGAAACTTAAAGCTGAAAAGGAGGAACTTAAACACCAACTTGATGCCCGTAAAGATCTACCTTCTGTATTAGACTTTCTTGGTACACCTACTGCACCAGTACCGCAGGAAACTAAACAGCAATATATGCAACCAGTTCAGTTGCAACCTGTTTACAACCAGCAAGTACCGCAAGAGGTTAAACCAGCACCAACGCTGGTGGATGATCAAGGATATGTCAATGCTGAGTTCTTGAAGAATGAACTAGAAGAGGCTAAGAAGTCAAGAAAGCAAGCTGAAGAGGCTAATGAAAGGGCGAGGAAAGCAGAGGAACGTATATCTCGATTCGAGATTAACAGCGAAACCAAAGCTCTCTATCAATCTTATCCAGAGTTAGACCCCAAGTCAGAAAGCTTCAATCAAGAAGCATATGAACTTGTAAGGAATGACTTAACGTCACAGATGGTAACATCAGGCACACGTGACGCAATGGCATCAGCAAGTAAACTTTCAAAGTACTTTAGGACTCAACCTAATGAAGTAAAAGCTCAAAAGGTTCTAGAACAAAGAAATCAAGTCGCAGTATCAGGCACGACACCAAGACAATCAACCGGTGAGAGCTTTGAGTCACTTAAGGCAAGATCCCTACATGACGACAATGCCATGGCAGAGAGGTTGAGAAGACTGGAGTCTTAATAATATATATAAAGGAACAAAATGGCATTCGGTAAACAATATGCAAACGCTACAGACAAGGTGGATTCACTTCTATCTATTCTGAAAGACGTTTCACCAAACACCGATAACTACTTTATGACTAACTTAGGAGTTGCTCCTGCAGCCACAAATGCTTTGCATGAATGGTCTACATACAACACAGCACGTCCTACATCAGTCACAGGTGTTATCGAAGGAGCAGACGCTTCATATAGCGATCTATCATCTCCAACACGTACTAATAACTATACTGTCATCTTAGATGAGACAATTCAGATTTCTGATACAGCCAAAGGAATGAGCACCATCACTGGTGAAGACCCTATGTCTTTTCAAAAAGATAGAGCTCTTAAGAGATTAAAAGCTAAGATGGAATTCGTCTCTGTTAATGGTGATGTAGTTGCTAGATTATCAGGTATTGCTAGTGGAATGAATGGTTTTGACAACATGATCTCAACCAACGTTACATTCAGAGCATCTGGTACTTCTTTCACAGAAATAGAGCTTAACGATATGATGCAAGATTCTTACGATGAAGTCGGTATGGAATTCATCGCAGATATCCTCGTATGTCCTATGATCATTAGTAGAAGAATCTCAGGATTCACTTCTAATCTTACTAGAAACATCGATGCTAGTGAAAAGAAACTTGTTAATCAAATCAGAGTCTATGATTCTCAAGTTGGTCAAGAAGTTAAGATTATCCCTCATAAGGATGTCCGTGCAGTTAATGTTTCAGCTACTTTGGGTAATGCTCTCGCAGTATATGCTCTTAGAGAAGAAACATTTAAACACTCATTCTTAGTAGGCGGAGAACCTAAATGGGTCCCACTTGCAAGAGTAGGTCACTCAGAGAGAGGTATGTATACCACTGAATTCACAGAGGTAGCATTCGCCCAAAGGGCTAGTGTTAAAAGAACTGGATTTGACAATAAGCTGTAAACACAGTTTTACTCGAATAACAAGTCAACTACTCCCCCTTAACAGGGGGAGTTTTTATTTATCACAACACTTGTTTATTAAAAATGTATCATACAATATTAACCGTTAGAACATATAAAATAAGAAGAATTATCCACTATGATATACTACCCACATGAGCCTCAGCCTAACAGCAAAAGAACAAGAATTAGCCTTTGCTATTTCCCATCTAATAACTAAATCTAATAAAATGGGCATAGATGATAGTGTTAGAGTAGAAGGTAATCAAGGTAACTCTCAAGTAGCCAATAAAACAATCGTAGAACTATCAGTAGAAGCATATAAAATATGGGTATCACTCTTCCCACTAGAACATAAAGAGTTTGTAGAAAGCACAAAGTTTCAAAGAGATAACGAAAGAACAGTTAAACAATCCATCAAAGAGGGTGGTATCTTTTCAATAGCATATCCTGTCAGATTTGAAGGAATCTTAAGAATACTAATGCCAGGGGTTAAAGTTCAAGACAAAAGATTCTACACACCCCTATCAAAAAAAATACCAGAACTAAGGACTAGTAACTATGCTTAAAATATCCTTCAGTATCATCGTTAAAGACGACTCAGAAGTTAAATCATTCAAAGAATCACTGTATTCAGTACTTCCCTACGTCAAGTTCGCTCAGATCACATCCAATGGTAAAGAAACATCCCAAATTGAGGCTCTCATTGAGTCTACTCGAGGTATATTTCCTAATGTAGAGATAGATTACACTCATTTACCTTGGACAGATGACTTTTCAGCACAAAGAAACCATTCTTTTAACAGAGTTCCTAAAGATACTGACTTTATTTACTGGCAAGATGCAGATGATCTCTTAGTAGGTGGTGAACACTTACAAGAATTAGCCAAACAAGCACAGACTAACGGTAAAGATGTAGTATTCCTAGCATATTGGTACGGTTGTTCCTTCGATGGTGAGCCAAGCTTACAAACATTTAAAGAAGTAGACATTGAACACTATAGAGAAAGACTTATTAGACCAGGAGTTGTTACATGGAAGGGTAGACTACACGAAACACCAGTTCCAGTAGAAGGACAAAAGAATAACTATACTAAGTTCCCTTATCACCAAGAAGATAGACCAATGGCTGTTATGCACACTGCCAGTGCCGATGAATCACTAGAAAAGATGCAACGTAACCAGAGAATCTTAGAACTACAACTCAAACAAGAACGAGAAGAAGATACTGCCGATCCTAGAACACTTCTATACCTAATGAAGATCTATACAGAACTAGGTGGAGACTTACTACCACTTTGTATTGAGATGGGCGAAGAATACCTCACTAAGAGTGGATGGGATGAAGAACGAGCCAATGCTTGTGACCTCATGGCTATCTGTTCTACTAAGATGGGTAAGAACCACGAAGCTATTAAATATCTACACAAAGCAATCTCAGAGTACCCTCATCAACCTCTTCACTATGTAAGACTAGCTCTAGCCTACTTTAATGTAGGACGTAACAGAGAAGCAAGACATTGGACTGAACTATGTGGTCAAATGAAACTAGATAGCAAGACAGCAGGTATCAGCAACCCTAAAGAGTTAAAGGTATTACTAGCTCAAATCATTCTTAAACTTAAATACCAAGTAGACAAAGATATTGATGGTGCTGTTGAAGCTGCCAAAGCTCTACTCAAAGAACAACCTCTTGAAGAGAACCATGAAAACTTACTCTTCTTAATGGACAGACAGGACTTAAAGAACGCATCAGAGAATACCTTAAGCCTTCTTAACTACCTAGAGAACATAGGAGATAAAGAATCTATAAGAGGAATGTTAAACGCACTACCTCTAGTTATCTCTGAACAACCATTTGCAATCAATCATAGAAAGAAAACAACCAGCCCAAGGATATGGGGAGACAAAGAGATTTGTTACTTTGCTAACTTCGGAGGTAAACACTTCGAGAAGTGGGACTCTAAAAGCCTATCTAAAGGTATCGGAGGATCAGAGACAGCAGTCATTGAGCTATCAAAAGCATGGGTTGATATGGGTTATAAAGTCACAATTTACGGTGATCCTGAACACATGGGAGAACAGGGTGGAGTTACTTACTTACCGTGGTACTACTTCAACAAAGGGGATAAGTTTAATATTATAATTTTTTGGAGAAATTGGGTTTTATCTCCAGCAATCAAATCTAAAAAAACTATTATAGATTTACACGACATTTGGAATCCAATTGATATGAAAGAGGAACATCTAAATGCAATAGATACAATAATGGTAAAGAGTGAATATCACAAAAATCTAGCAGGAAAGGAGATGTTATCTAAATATGGAGACAAGTTTAAGGTGGTTTCAAATGGTGTTAATATATGATAAACTTGTCTAATGAAATACTGTTTACAATGTTCAAAGACAATAAAAAAAGGAAACAAGTTTTGTGTCTTGGATTGTGCATATAAATATAGAGTAGGAAAACCAAGTGGAGCCTTGGGGAAGAGATGGACTTTGACTGAAGAAACAAAAAAAAAGCAGTCAAAGTCATGGAAAAAAAGAAAATTAAGCGATTCTTACTCTGATTTTTTAGAAAGATCAAGAAAGCAAGGATTGAGTAATAGGGGTATGAAAATGTCTGATGAGACAAGAAAGAAGATGAGTGAATCACACAAAGCCAATCCTTTAAGGTATTGGTTTGGAAAGAAAAATGAAAAAATAACTGGAGACAAGCACCCTAATTGGAAAGGTGGGATAACTCCTTATAAAATAAAACTAAGAAAATCTGCTGATTATAAAAGATGGAGATCGGCAGTATATAAGAGAGATAAATATACTTGTGTAATATGTGGAGACAATAAGGGTGGAAATTTAGAAGCAGATCACCACCCGATACAGTTTAAAGATATTTATACCAAAGAAGACATATCTAAACTCTGGGATATAAATAATGGCAGAACTCTTTGTAAAAAATGCCATGAAAAGAAAACACATGGATATAAAAATAAAAATAAAAAGGAAAACGTATGAAAAAAGCATTAAAGGTTTTTGTTCACGCTACTACAGCAGTGATAATATTAGGAGGAGTTATGCTTCTTAACGATGGAGACTTAGACATCTATACAATCTGGGCAGTTGTCGGATTTGTATCAGCTAGTTACTTAATAGAAACAAAATGAAACACCATAAACTCTTCTGGGGATCAAGCTATGATAGGTCTCTAGATATACTCCTTTCTATGTGGAAAGAGATTAAGAGCAAGTATCCAGATGCTACATTAGATATCTGTTATGGTTGGGATTTATTTGATAAAGCTACTGCCAACAACAAAGAGAGACAAGCTTGGAAACAAGTGCAGGTAGAGTTAATGAAACAAGATGGTATTACAGAGCATGGAAGAGTTGGTAAAGATAAACTAGAAGAAGTTAGAATGAATTGTGGAATCTGGGCGTACCCTACCGAATTTACAGAAATTAATTGTATTACAGCCTTAGAAGCTCAAAATGACGGTTTACTACCTGTCACTATGACACTAGGAGCTCTTAAAGAGACTGCTTGTAAAGGAATCTTAATAGAAGGTGACATCAGAAACGATGGAGTCAGAGAAGAATACCTAGAAGAGTTACTCTCTATCATGGGTGATAAACCTAGATGGAAGAAGATGGTCACTAAATGCCAGAAGTTTGTACGTAAATATGACTGGTCTAACATTGCTAAAGAGTGGGACTTTGAACCTACCAAGCATGATGACAAGGTAACAGTTTTTATTCCTTCAATTAGGGACGGGTGGTTCAACATAATGTGTAGTAACCTTGCCTCTCAGACTCACACCAACTTTGAGGTTATAATTGTAGATGGTCAAGAAGAAAGTAGGAAGGAGATAGCTGATAAATATGCAAAACAATACAATCTGGATATTAAATACATTCATCAAGGTGGTACTGATAGGACTTATGGTCTTTGCAATGCAAATAATCTGGCTATTGAAAAAGCATCAGGATACCTCTTCGTCTTCTTGCAAGATTTCGTCCTGCTTACTCCAACGAGCCTAGAAGAACTACTAAGAGTTAGTAAACAACACCCAGGAGACTTCATTGCTCCATGTGATAACTACTATGCTCCTAAGATTAAACCTAATGTGGATAACAAAGAGGATTGGTTTGATGGATCACTAGATGTCATAGGTAAGTTTATGAGGAAAAATATCAGGATACAGAACAACGGAGTTAGAAGATCAGACGTAATAAGAGACTTTGAACAGAACTTCGGAGCTGTTCCATTATCAACATTAAAAGCCTTGAATGGCTATTGGGAGTTTTATGACGAAGCACTTGGATGGGATGACACAGAAATCATTTATCGAGCTAAGGCTCTTGGTTATAATCTCTGGGTTGATGACACTAATCAGTGTATCTGTATTGATCATTGGTCAACTCTAGGAGTAGACGAAGGTGGCTCTAGTGTTAATCGTACTAGAAGAATGAATGACCCTAGATACGTATGGATGGTAGACCAAATGAGAAAAGGTAATCTACCAATCGTAAGAGATCCTGAAATAGAGAAGAAAATTGACCTACAATTCACAATACCAGAAGAAGTAACGGATGAAGATTGTGTCAAATGGATGAGTTCTCACTTAGAAGAAATAATTAAACCTTGGGGAGATCTATGAAGATAATTTGTACTGGTGATACTGGTCTAGTAGGATCAAACCTCGTAAAAGAACTAGAGAAACAAGGACATGAAGTCTTAGGACTATCAAGACAACACGGATATGATCTAAGAAATAAAAGGAAAGTAGACGATGTATTCAATGAATTTAAACCAGAAGTAGTCTATCATTTAGCAGCCTTCGCAGCAGAAGCCAGAGGTCAAGTATCTCCTGTAGATATGACCCAAAGAAATATCGGTATCTTCGTCAACGTATTAAAATCAGCTGTTAACGTAGGAGTTAAGAAGTTCTTATACACATCAAGTGTAGCAGTCTATGGAGAAGCAACAGTTCCTTACAAAGAAGATGGTCCTACTATCCCTAAAGATGTTTACGGTGTTAATAAGTTAGCTAGTGAACAGATCCTTAAGATAATGGCCAAGGTGTATGGCTTTCAATATGTAATATTCAGACCTCACAACATCTATGGACCTGGACAGAAGATGGACGACCCATACAAGAATGTAGTTGCTCTATTCATGCGTAAACTAATGGAAGGTGAACCATATATGTTATTTGGTGAAGGTAAGATGAAACGTGCCTTCTCATATGTCGATGATGTTGTAGAAGTAATGGTCAACTCTTTATACTCTCCCAACATGACTATGAACATGGGTGCAGAGAATGAGATTAGTATCAAAGAACTGTCAGACATCCTACAAGAAGTAACTGGATTAACCACAGAAGTACAGATGAAACCAGCAAGACCTCAAGAGATATCAATGTTCTTAGCTGATCATACCCTTCAAAGGAAACTATTTAACTATAAAGAAACCCCACTAAGAGAAGGATTAATTAAAACTTGGAACTGGGTTAAAAAAAAAGAACTACCCCCTGTAATAACTATCGAAAAGGAGATTAATGTTTGAACAAATTAAAGATCGTATTAAATATGGTGGAGCTATCCTTGGATTAGAAGAAGTTAAAGCTGTAATGGACGTAATGTTATCTAATAACGGTGAAAGATGGACTGTTGGTCCTGAATCTATCGCATTTGAAGAAGAACTAGCATCAAATACTGGTGTTAAACGTGCTGTAGTAGTCAATTCTGGCTCTTCAGCCCTACTTATTGCTCTTACTGCACTCAAACTAGAAAAGGATTCTAAAGTAATCATCCCTGCTGTCAATTTCCCTACTGCTTTCAATGCAATCATTCAATGTGGACTAATTCCCTATGTAATAGATGTAGATCCTAAGACATTATTACTAGACTTAGAAGAAGTTAAAAAAGCTACCCAACATGAAAAGATTAGTGCTGTCATTGCTGTCAACATTGCTTCTAATCCCGTTGATACTAAAGCTCTACGTAATATTGTTGGTGATGACTGTATCATCGTGCTAGATAACTGTGATGGATATGGAACATTAATAGATGGTAAATACGTTGATGTATACGCAGACCTAAGCTGTGTATCGTTCCACGCAGCACACATTATCACAACTGGTGAAGGTGGAGCTGTTCTAACAGACAATGAAGAATTAGCTGACACTGTTAAGAAACTAAGAGAGTGGGGACGTGCTACTGGTACAGATGAACTATATGACTATGAAGGACTACCAGAGGATTACAGATCAAGATATGTCTATGAGGAAATAGGCTACAACATGAAACCTTTAGAGCTTCAATGTGCTATGGGTAGAGTTCAACTTAAAAAGATTGACTGGATGCGTAAGAGAAGACTAGAAAACTTTAAGTCTCTATACAACAGGTTTAGTAAATACAAAGAATTACAACTTATGGAGTTTGATCAAGATGCCGATGTATGTTGGTTCTCATTCCCTATGATGATCAGAGGTATTAAGAGAGGTGAGTTAATGGATCACTTAGAAAAGAACAACATTGAGTGTAGAACTATCTTCTCAGGTAATATCCTTAGACACCCTGCATATAAAAATACTAACTATGTTAAACATGGAGATTTACCTAACTCAGATGATGTAATGATCAATGGAATGTTCTTATCAGTTCATCCAAGTATCACAGAGGAAATGATTGACTTCATTGACCAAGTAATAGGAGAAAAATGCTCGTTATCTACAGAATAACAGACATACCAAGTTCTAACCCAAGCCCTATCTATCAAACAGATAAGGTTAAGTTGAACAAGTTGTGTTTAGATTCTTTTATTAACGCCTTCTCAGACATCAAGCCTAAAGTTATATTCCTAGCCGATCACGTCAATGATTACTCTTACTTAGAGAGATTCCCTTGGGAGCATGAGATCATCAAGACTACTGACGGTCAGAATAAAGCCATGCTTAACTCTTACGAGATAGCTTCTAAAGTAGATGACTATGTTCTATTTAATGAATGTGATCACTATTATCTGCCTAACTCTGGAAAGTTAATACTAGAATCAATTAAGGAGTTGGGGTTAGTTAGTGCCTATGATCATCCAGATTTTTATTCAAGATTCGATATACATCCACGAGAAACCGAAATTAGAATAGTAGATAACCATCACTTTAGAAAGTCTGCTCGTAATGTAATGAGTTGGGGTTGTCACTCTAAATTAGTAAAAGAAAACATAGATATGTTAAACAGTCATGGATATCTAGACGATCAAGTTTGGATAGATCTTAGAAAAAATGGACACCAACTATGGACAGCCATCCCTTCATTGTCAACTCACATGGTTAGGGATTATATGGCTCCATCTATCAATTGGAAGGAAATATGGCAAAGTTTCGATTCAGTATAATACTAGCAACTCTTGTAAGAAAGAAACGCCACATTAAGATGGTTGAGAAGTGTATTGACCATATCAAGACCTTCTCCAAAGACTACGAACTAATCATTGTTGATGATGACTCTAAATTCCATAACGAATACCTAGAAGAACAAGCAGACATCTATATTAGACACACTGGAGGAAACAAAGGTTGTGCTGTTGGTTGGAATGATGGACTAAAGAAAGCTACTGGTGATTACTTAGTAGTTATCTCAGACGATGTATTTGTCACAGAAGGATGGCTAGACTGTATGGTCAACGCCCTAACACTATTCCCCAACTCACTAGCTTCTATGCCTGCCGTCACTCACATGAGATCAGGAACAGAACCAGAAGAGATTAAAACTTGGATTCCTGCCTGTTGTTTCATGCTTAGGCCAGAGACATTAGACATAGTCGGATACTTTGATGAACAATTCCACCCATACAATTATGAAGATGTAGACTACTGGACAAGAGTATTCAAATCAGGACATACAATATCAAGAGATTACTCCGTACAAGTTAAACATGAAGAAGGCCAAGTTATTCATAGCTTTGATGACAATGGCTCAGTAGATAAGAAAAACCGAGAAAGATATATTAAGAAGTGGGGGTTCGATCCAATTCCAATTCTCTATCATGGAACTGAAGACTTCCCTTGGGAGTAATTATGGATATAAAAATAGTAAAGGCAGATCTCACAGAGGTCGAGCAAATAGAAAAAGAATATAACTCTCCTATTGGAATAGATGGTGGTACTCCTGGAGAAATAGACTCCATAGCAGTAAAACAGGTCTTAGACCTAAGAGATGGTGAATATAACGAAGAAGTTAAAACATTAGTTGAATGGGCTAAGGAGAATGGAGCCACAGACCCAATGGATATTAAATGGGCTGTTCGTGATCTTAGAATGAGAATAGGAACTCCTACCTTTGGAGACTCTACACAACACTTAGCTAGATTTGCTTACTTAGACATGGAAGAAAAGAGAATTAAAGCTGAAAAAGAAACTTTCAAGTAGGATTGATAACCAATCTTCTTTCGTTGTATGGTGACTCTATGTCGCGTACTCTACAACAAATATTAATTGATGCTAATTCATACCTAGACCTAGAAGCTTCTCTTCCTACAGGAGATGATTTAACAGTAAGAACAGCCTATGCCCAACAAGCAGTTAGAGAATGGGGTGATTCTTATAGATTCAAAGAACTATCAACACCCCTAACAGCGGTCGCTAGTAATACCACACTAAGTTTAACCAACTTCAAAGAGTTTGAGGGTATACCTAAAGACGCTAATAGAAACTTCTTCCCAGAAATTATCCCATCAGACAGAACCCTAAAAGATGTTAATGAAAAATACTGTTACGTAGAAGGCAATGATAACCAAGGATATGTTGTTACCTTCAATGGTATGGCATCCTTAGCTACTCTTTCACTCACATACCAAAGACAACCTAGCAATATGGCTACCCTCACAGATGTTTGTGAAGTACCAGACGATCAATTCGTTGTTCAAAAGGTTATTTCACTAGTACTACAGTCAAGATCAGATGAAAGATTCCCACAGGTAGAAGCCAACTCACAAAGATTACTTAGAAATATGATCGGTAGAAATATGGTTCAAACACCAGGAGGACAAAATAGTGTTCGTAGAACTGGAAGTAATAGATGGAGTATCGGAAAAGCAAGAGGATAAATGCCACAAATAAATACTAGACCACCAGCCTTCAAAAAGAAGAGGGATGTCACAGCAGAGTGGAGTACTTTCAAAAAGGGTTTAAACCTTCTTTTAAGACCTACTGAGCTAGGCAGAGATGAACTATCTATTGCTGACAACGTCATGCTTACAGGTAGTGGTGTTGCCACTGGTAGATGGGGTACTGATAACTACTTCACAGCTAATGCCACAGGATCAGTTAGAGGTTTTGGATCATATATAAATACCCTGGATGGTACTAATGAACTCTTTGCCTTAACAGATGAAGGATACTTAGCTAAAAAGAATGGCACAGGATCAACTCAGATTAGTGGTCAATCATATCCATCAGGATCAATCATAAGAGCAGAACAACTCGGAGGAATTACTTATATTGTAAGTAAGGATAGACCAATGGCTTCCTACACAGGTGCTACTCTTTCTATATTCGCAACCCTATCAGCTCCTACAGGAGTAACAGCTACTAACTTCTCAGGTGCATCAGGATCAGCTACTTACTCATGGAGAATCACTACACTTTCAAAGAATGGTGGAGAAACAACAGGGTCAACAGCAGTAGAACTACCAGAACTACCTCAAGACTTAAGTGATACAGAGGTTAGAGTGTTTTGGACACTAGCAACAGGAAATGTATCGGGATATCAGATTTATAGAGGTATTCCCGCAGATGAAACCTTGTTGGCAGCAGTAGGACCTTCTATATCAGAGTATGTAGACAGGGGTGGAGTAACAAGTGAAACTATTCTTTCTCCTCTTACTAATACAACAGGTGGTGTTAAGAGTAACTTTATTACTAAATTCAGAGATAGGTTACTAGCAGTAGACGCATCAGACCCAAACAAACTTTTAATCTCAGGTAGATTCCCCAAGCAATATTCATTTAACTATTTAGATGGTGGTGGATTCATTTATATCGACCCAGACTCAGGAGAAGACATTACAGGAATAGCAGTACAACCTGGAACAGATAAGATTATTGTGTATAAAGACACATCTCATTATGGAGTAGAGCTAACCACAGTTACTATCGGAAACTTCTTACTCTTAGATCCTACTTATCAACCTGTTTCAACATCTATTGGGTGTAGTAACCAAGATACTATCCAAACAGTTGAGAATGATACCTTCTACTTTGGTAGGAATGGTCTATATGTAACAGGATTTGAGCCTAAATTCTTAAATGTTATCCGTACCAATGAGGTTAGTGCCAAGATGAGGCCTTATTTAGACCTCTTAAATGATACTGATTATAAAAATGCTACTGCTTTATATGTAGATAAGAAATATATCCTCTCATTCCCTAGTAGAAAAGAGATGATTGTATACGATAGAGAACGTGGAGCATGGACAGGACCTTGGAAAACTCCTTATGGTATCTCTCACATGACCAACTACACCGACTCAACAGGTACTGAAAGATGGGTACTAGGTTCATTTAATGATAACAAGGTCTATACCTTTGAGATGTCTCTTAATACAGACACAGGAACAGCTATTCAAAAGACAGTAAGAACAAACAAAGAAGTCTTCAAAGAATGGTCACTACTCAAGATTGTTAAACTCTTCTATGCACTATTTAAGAACGTACAAGGTTCAGTCAATGTAAGTATCATCGCAGAACTTAGAAACGGTAGCACAGAATCAATCAAGTCTTTCACTATCACAGGCTCAGCAGTCTCAGGATCTATCGGATGGGGAGCAGACACTTTCGGCACAGCCCAATGGGGTACTTCAGACGGATCAGTCATCGTAACAAGTGATGAGATTACCAAGTATACCCAACTATTTAAATCAATCAGATTATTACAAGTTGAGATTACCACAACAGAAACTAACGCTAACTTTGAGCTGTTGCAACTTCGCTCTACCGCGTC
>Ga0222676_1000317_pt1 | contig 17288 bp, 17 predicted proteins | sample AntAcemetagen870_FD_179815 | JGI IMG/M metagenome (GOLD analysis project Ga0222676, IMG submission 179815) | Saline water microbial communities from Ace Lake, Antarctica - #870 | ecosystem: Environmental > Aquatic > Non-marine Saline and Alkaline > Saline | place: Antarctica: Ace Lake...
GTTCTGAAACCTCTTTGATACAAGGGCGCACCGGAGGCGTCAATATAGAGCGAGAAATTATTTTTTTCTAAAAATAAATGTATCTTGATATCAGGATCTCTTACCGCAACATCAGGCCGCTTTCCCATCTTTTCTCGAAAAATATCACATACCGCATCTTTGATACGTAAGGTCATAAAGTCGATACTTTTTAGTGGGCATTGAATGGCTGTAGTGCTCACCTTGATCGTTTTTTCTAACGCAAACCATGAGGGCCATTCAACCGCAAGAGCAGCATTAAAAATATCATCTTCATTCTCGTAGGTACCTTGCTTGACCAAACACAGGATTCGGGTAGCGATACGACTTGATATATTTGCTCTATAAAGCACTTCATTGTCACCGGAGAAGAGCATGCCGCCATCCACCTTTTTTATATCACTCGCATGAATATCCGTTAATTCTTGTTGGAGTACCTCTTCTAAACCCCTGGGACAGCTTGCAAAATAATGATGTGTCAAAATAAGCCTTAAGTAAATTTTAGTCGGTGTGTGTCTTTAGAGGCATTATTCTCTAAAAGGCGATTGAAATATACCATTAATTCAGCCCCTATCATTTGTTCTATGACTTTTATTTTTTCTTTGAGCAAAGGGATGCGGAGTTCTTTTGGTGGCTTGCGGAAAGCCATAACAATAATGTTTCCTGGGTTTCCTGCCGGTACAAAAAGTACCTGCTGATTGAACACATGTTTAATCGTTTGAATATACTGAGGGGTGTCTGGGTCAGACCCCCATAGATTAATCATAAAAAGTCCTTGTTCAGTGAGACGACTTTTACATAAAGCATAGTATTCTTTGGTGGTAAAAATTTCAGGGATCCCGTACTCATCAAATGCATCTGAAAGGATCAGGTCATAGCTTGTTTCATGCTTTACCATAAAACTAATACCGTCTCCATGAATCACGTCCAACCTCGGATCATCGGGTAATTCAAAATAAGCGTACGCTACATTAATAACTTGTTGATGGAGTTCCAGAGCGGTAATGTGGGCTTTTTTACAATGTTTAAAATAAAATTTTTGCATGGATGCCCCACCCAAACCGATCGTGAGAATATTGTTTGGAGAGTCATTGAATAGAAGACTCAATGCCATGACCTTGGTGTAATGTAATTCTAAGAAAAAGGGGTCTTTAATCCTCATCGAGCTTTGGATGGTGTCAGTTCCTATATGCAAAGACCGCACCCCATCGACTTCACTCACCTCCACCGGCTCTTCTTGTAATTGATTGAAGGATGGTGATTGCTGGTAGGAGAAGAATTTGCTAATAATTTTTTTTGACATACTCATAATCTTTAATCTACTAAGTCTGCCCATCGCTGGTTCATTCGTTTAACCGATATAGGAAAGCTGGTTTTAAGTTCTTGGGCGAATAAAGATACCCTTAGCTCTTGAAGCGCCCACTGAAAGGTCACATAATCATGAGGGATAGACTCATCGGCCTCGACAAAGCCGACGACCTTCTCTATCCATTTTTCCTTCAATCGATTAATTTCCCTCATATGTTCCTGGTCCTGGTGTTCTCTTGCCGCATATTTCTCAGCTCGGGTTTGCATCGCTTTAATAAACCTCGGTATATGTATTAATTGATCAAACATAAATAACGGTTGTTCATAAGGGGGTAATAATACCTCTAATTGCTCAGCATAGTCTTCCCTTAACGAGTTAGGAAGATGCTTTAGCCTTCCCGTAGCTTGTTGCAACTCATGGTATTGTTTGGCAATGTCCACCAACGCCGTCGACAGGTCATCGCTTAATTTGGTGAAGGTTTTACGTGCATGCGTGACCATTTGATCAAGCGCTTGCCTCGAATTAACTACCTCTTTTTGCGTGTGAAGTATTTCATCAAAAATGACATCCACATAATTATTTTTTAGTGCATCCGAGGGTATATGAGTTTGAAGTCGAATACCAAACTGATCAAAGCGTGGGGGTGATTTTTTTACCTGTTTAATTTTCTCTTGAAGCTGAATCGCTAATAGTCGCTTTATACCGTCTTGATGTAATAGCTGTGCATCATCTTCATGGTCCGAGATAATAAGATCTACATGAGACTCTCGATCGATCAGCGCTGGATAACCCACGATAATTTTTCCATCGACATTGGCTTCTACTTTATGTGGAATCGTCTCAACCTCTGGCCAATAAGTTATACCTTCTTGCTCTAAGCCAAAGGCTATATCCTCTAACACCTCAACGACTCGTTCTTTATGTAGCTGCTGTAAATCTGGTAAATTTCTACCCTCGTCCATAGCGGTACCCTCTTCATCAAGAATGATAAAATTGACTTTAAGGTGATCCGGTAACGCGTCCGTATCTTTGTCTTCTAATCGATATTTTGATTGCGTTTTTTTGCGGATAAATTGGGTAAAGGCTTCGCTAAAATCCGCATCTTGGTTAAAAGATGAAAGAAATTCGGTTACCGCATCTTGGAGGTGTCCGCACTGACCACGTAAACTCTTTGGTAGATTCTTAATAAGATAAGTAACTTTTTCTCGAATCATCCCCGGCACTAACCAACCAAAGTCTTTGGCCCTAATCTGGCTTGCGCCACTTAATGGGACTGCGACTGATACACCATCCCTCGGATGTCCAGGTTCAAAATGATAATAAAAATTGACGTCCACATGACCAAAACTCTTCTTCTCAGGATATTGGACCTCATCAATTTGTTGGGCTTCTCGTTGCATTAAAAAGTCTTTAGTTAGGAATAAAAACTCCGGCCGCTTCTTTTCTTCTAACTTTCGCCAATGTTCAAAACCGGCACCGTTCATGATGCCCTGCTCAATATGCTGATCATAAAATTGGTACAAAATGTCATCATTAATTAAAATATCTTGCCGCCTTGCTTTGTGTTCTAACTTCTCAATTTCATTGATCAACTTGTTGTTGTTTTTCCAAAATGCCCCTGGACTTTCGTAGCCCTTTTCGACTAAACCCTGCCTAATAAAAATTTTTCTGGATTGGTCAGGGTCAATCGCACCAAAGTGCACGGTCTTTCCCGGGTTAATAATAAGCCCGTACAATAACGACTTTTCGGTAGCGTCCACGCGGCTTAACTTATCATTCCATCGCGGATTGCTGTAATCAAATTCTAATATATGCTGAGCCAATCGCTCTACCCATTGGACGTCGATCTTCGCTACGCATTGCGCATAAAGTTTTCCTGTGTCGACAATCTCGGCGGCCATGATCCACTTGAAATTTTTATTCCTAAACAAACGGGGGCCGATCAAAAATTTAATTCCTCTCCCCCCGGCGTATTTCGGCCCCTCGACATCCTTAAAGCCAATATTGCCCAGCAAGCCTGATAATAGAGCCCGGTGGACTTGATCGTAAGTGGCTTCGGTTGAGCTAATATTGAAGGCTAATTCATCGACAATACTTTTTAATTGCCGGTGTAACTCATGCCATTCCCGCATCCGATTAAATGATAAAAAATTTTTCTGGGTGAACTGTCGCAAGGATTTGCTGGTGACCTTTTTCCCCTCTTTGACAAACTGCCGCCATAGTTTTAAATAGATATTAAAGCCCGAATCAGGGTCATGGAACACAAGGTGAGCTTTATCGGCTTGCTCGGCTTTATCTAGGGGTCTTTCTCGCGGATCGGATATGCTCAGCGCACTGATGATAATGAGTATTTCGGCAACACAATTTTCTTTTTTAGATTCAATAAGAATTCTTCCTAAAGAAGGGTCAATAGGCAGTCTTGCTAACTGCATACCAAGAGGAAGAATCTGATTCTCTTTATCCACCGCTCCCAATTCCTGCAGCAGCTGATACCCGTCTTGAATAAATCGATTACCCGGAGGTTGGATAAAAGGAAACTGATCTACTGGCCCCAGCTTGAGGGCAGCCATTTTTAGTATAACTGAGGCTAGTGAGGAGCGTAAAATTTCCGGATCGGTAAAATCCGGTCTTGCCGCAAAATCTTCTTCATCAAAAAGCCGTATACATACTCCGGGGGCGATCCGCCCACACCGTCCCGAACGCTGATTGGCTGAAGCTTTAGAAATTTTCTCTACTAATAGCTGTTCTATTTTCAGTTTCGGGCTATATCTGACCACCCGAGCCAGTCCTGCATCAATCACGTATTTGATGCGAGGAACGGTTAGTGAAGTCTCAGCGATGTTCGTCGCTAGGATGATGCGGCGCATGCCCGCTGGTTGGAAGATTTTTTGTTGATCGTTAATGGGTAGCCTGGAAAATAATGGGAGCACCTCAAACTTCCCCTTCAGCTGATCCGCAAGAAATTTTTTCGAATCATGAATATCCCTTTCTCCAGGCAAGAAGATCAAGATATCTCCTGACGCTCCAACTAACTCATGAACGGTACGAAGAATGCCGTCTTCGATACTCTCTAAAGTGTCTTCGGTAATTTTCTGTAACGGTCGATATACCACCTCCACCGGAAAGGTCCTTCCTGATACCTGGATGATCGGGGCTTGATTAAAGTGTTCTGAAAACTTCTCAACATCAATGGTGGCGCTGGTGATAATAATTTTTAGGTCTTTACGCCGTCGTGTGAGATTACTTAAATATCCCAATAGAAAATCAATGTTTAGACTCCGCTCATGCGCTTCATCAATAATGATCGCGTTGTATTGTTTCAACAAAGGATCATTCTGCGTTTCTGCCAGCAAAATGCCGTCGGTCATCACTTTAATGGCGGTATTTTTCGTCACACGGTCAGTGAACCGAATCTTAAAGCCCACTACGTCCCCGAGCGGGGTATGCACCTCTTCTGCAATGCGAGTAGCAACCGAACGGGCCGCTATCCGTCGAGGCTGGGTATGCCCAATAATGCCCTGCTTACCGAAACCGAGCTCCAGACAAATCTTGGGTAATTGCGTCGTCTTTCCTGAGCCGGTTTCCCCGCAAATAATGGTGACCTGGTTGGCGAGTATCGTTTTTTTTATGTCATCCACTCGCTGGCTGACAGGGAGTTCGGGTGGGTAGGTTATCCTGAGTGAGGTGTTATCCGTCAAAATAGTTATTCTTTATCCGCCACCTTGTTAGCAAGTGAGGTCATCATCACACAGTCTTCGGTGCCGGTATTACCGCCCTTGTAACTTGGCTCAAAGTAAAATTTATGGAAGTTAATCCTGCCCTCACTGTCAGTAAAGAAGCGTGCAGTGGAAACACCATAATCTTCGTTGGCTTTATCATCCAGAGCAAAATAGATGCCCGCATGTTCTCCTTTAGCTGCGGCAAATCCGTTGTACACACCAAAGTCTGGCACTTCAAGGACAAAGGTATAGCTCTGATAATCATCATTACTATGGCTCTCTTCCAGCTTCATGGTCACCGTACCCGCGAACTCTCCTTCCTTGGAGTCCATCCCCACACAGTCATAAACGCCACTGTAATCTTGTGCTAAAGCACCGGTGCCAACAAAACCTAACGCCAAAAATAATAGCCTCCAACCCTGCATGATGACTCCTTCCATTGTGTTATATGAGAAATTTTGATTGTAACGCCTGGAGCCCAAATTCATCCAGCATTTTTTCAATACGGCGCTTCGATTTATTATTCTTTTGGCCGATAAATTTCGCTATGATTAATTCATTTTTCATCGAATGCTCCCAACCCACCAGTTCGGTGACCGTGACCTGATAACCTTGAGACTCCAATAACAGGCAACGCAATACGTTAGTCAGGTGGCTACCCATTTCTCGCGTGTGGATGCCATGCCGCCATAATTCGGAGAGCGGATTATCAAGCATGATGGATTTATTTTTTTTTAAATAGCTCGCCAACTCGGCCTGACAGCAAGGGACCACCACAATCCATTGCGCTTCCTTATCTATGCCAAAATGAATAGCGTCATCGGTCGCGGTGTCGCAAGCGTGCAGGGCAGTTACTACATCTACACGGTCCTTGACCACCTCCAAGGCATGCGCCACATCGGCCTGGACAAAACTCATACGATCAAAGGCTAAGGTCTTTGCTAGTGCTTGGGATTTTTCTACTAAAGCGGGATTGATCTCGATCCCCGTGACGCGACCCTGGGTCAGCTTAATAAATAGGTCATACAAAATAAACCCGAGGTAGGATTTCCCTGCCCCATGATCAATGACATGGAAGGCCGCTTCATCCATAGAAACTTCTGTTAATATGGGCTCGATAAACTGATAAAGGTGATAAACCTGCTTAAGCTTCCGCCGGGAATCCTGATTGATTTTCCCGTCACGGGTAAGGATATGCAGCGACTTCAGTAATTCGATGGATTGTTGAGGCTTTATTTCATCTAACGGCAGCATATATATTAGTTTACCCTAAAGTGATTTAGGTCATAATTGTACATTCATCATTAATAAAAAAGAGATTTCTGTAAATGAGCATCCAATGGTTCCCCGGACATATGACAGCTGCCAAGAAAAAGGCAGAGGAGGCGCTTGAAACAAACGACCTTGTGATCGAGGTGCTGGACGCCAGGATTCCTGGAAGCTCAACCAACCCGATGATTGATACGATGCGAAAAGAAAGGCAGCGTCCGTGCTTAAAAATCCTCAATAAATCCGATCTGGCTGACCCCAAGGTCACTAAGGAGTGGATACAGTACTTCAATGCCATACCCCATACCACCGCGATTACTTTATCCGCTAAGTCGGCTGGGGACGTAAAAAAAATATTACCCCTTTGCAGTAAATTAGCCCCTCACCGAAACTCTTCCATCAAGCCGCTACGTATGCTGATTATGGGTGTGCCCAATGTAGGAAAGTCGACCATTATTAATGCCCTGCACCATAAAAAAATTGCCAAGGTGGGTAATGAACCGGCGGTAACTAAACAGCAGCAGCGGATCATACTGAATGCCTCCATGATCCTCACCGACACCCCAGGTATGATGTGGCCTAAAATTTCTAATGAGATTGATGGTTACTATTTAGCCGCATCGCATACCATAGGCATTAACGCGTATGACGAGATTGAAACGGCGATGTTTTTGTTTCACACCATCAAGGATAACTACGCTGAACTCATCAGCAAAAAATACAAGATCGGTCCCCCCTTTCCGGAAGATGAAGAGTTCTTAACAATCCTAGCAAAGAAACGGGGATTTATGGTTAAGGGTGGCGCAGTGGATCTCTATAAATCGGCTACCACCTTGTTAAATGATTATCGCCAGGGTGTTTTAGGCTCCATCTCTCTAGAAAGCCCGGTGTCGCGTGCGATTATGCTCAAGAAATTGGTCGATCGTCAGGCCGAAGAAGCTTCACAAGAGTAGCTATCTTCGCGCATGTTTTTGATGACCTGGGTTTTGTCATAAACATAACGTCCGGACTCGTACTCCTCCCAACGATGTTGCAACCATCCCGTTTGGGTATTGATCACCAGCAATTCCACATTGTCTTCATCGGTGCTAATTTTACAGGTGATGGCAGGGAGTGCTGTGCATTCATCTAAACCGAAGATACGGTTTTTAAAGGTGACCTCCTGCCCTCTTAATAGGTAGGAAGCAATGTTGAGCCTGGCCTCAGTATTTGAGCTGATATCAATACAGAAGTACGTGGCATTGCTCCAAGGATTAAAAAAAAGGTAGCCGGCACCGACGACCCCTAATGCTAATACAACTAACTGTACTTTAAGACTTTTCATCGTTCAATACCCATCGATTAATGTTAAGGCAACCATTTTCTTCCATGCAGGGCCAGTCGCTCTGCTTGCCGCAACTGTTTAAGGTAATGCTACTCTCCTGAATACAGTACTTCACCCCCTCAATCACCCCATACTTTTCACAAGGTTTATTCACCAGCAACGGCTTGTCGGTTGTGACTTCTAACCCCAACACCGAAAAAGAAAATAAGCAGACAGTGATCGCTAAAATTTTCCACATCATGCTTAATTATAAACTCAAATACCACTCTTTTATATGGAATATGTGTGATCAAAACAACCAATAGAGGTTGAAGGTTGAAGGTTGAAAGTTGACAACTTTAAAGTTTTTAAATAAGGCAATGATTAAATTGACTAATTATAATGAAATTCAAATATAAACTTTCAAATAGATTATAGCCCCATGCATAAAAAACAAAAAACTCTACCCATCGCACCTCTCATCGCACCTCTCATCGTGGCGGCACCTCTCATCGTGGCGGCACCCCTCACTAAAGCTGATGCCCTCAAGTATGCCTTAGAGATGCAGGACGCTCAAGATAAAGCCGAAATTATCGATCTATCGACGATGCTGCTTGCCGGTGATGTGGATGCCTTAAAAAATACCGCGATTGACGGTGTGGTGGAAAAAGGGGTGGGAGTGACGAGGTCCTTTTTAGAACAATACTTCCCGACCGTAGAACTCAACTTTGGTGCCCAAGGTGGCAGTAAACCCTCCGGTGGCTTGTTGGTGGTAGCACCCTTATCAGACCCCGACGATATCTTTAATACCTACTTCACGCAAGGCAGTGTGTTTTACGAAGACAACCGTACAACGCTTAACCTCGGTTTAGGCTACCGTAAGCTGTCGGATAACAAAATGCTGCTTACCGGTATCAATGCTTTTTATGATCATGAGTTTCCATATGATCACGGACGTACCAGCATCGGACTTGAGGCACGGACTACGGTATGGGAAATCAATGCGAACAAGTACTGGGCGACTACGAAGTGGAAGACAGGTAAAAGCGGTTTAGAAGAGCGTGCACTTGACGGCTATGACATCGAAGCCGGTGTCCCTCTGCCTTACATGAACTGGGCGACCGTGTTTGTGAAGAACTTCCGTTGGGATGCAGTGGATGGTGGGGATGATGCGAAGGGTAATGACTTACAGCTAAGAGCTTACATCCCCGGTATCACAGGACTAGAAATCCAGGCAGGAAGAACCTTCTTCTCGGACTCTTCGGGTACCGACGAGAACTACATCAACATTTTTTACAACGTTACCCAGCTCTTTGCCGACAAACCACGGTATAACTATCAATGGATCAGCAAGGATGCTTACAAGTTAGAGAGCATGGAAGACCGCCGTTATGAGAAAGTTAGACGGACGAATAATATTGTGAAGCAGATAGGTTCTGGATTTACTGCTAGAGCGGTGGGTGTATGATGAAGTGGGTTAAAATAATGTTTACATTAACAATGTTGAGTTTTTTTTCAAATGCAAAAGCTCTTGGATATTGTGCGGATACAGGAGTGAGTGAGGATGCTGATGGCGTAATTACATTCACGGGTGCGGAAAACGCAATGGGAGATTGTGCATTCGCACCGGATGAATATACGATAAAAATATATAAAATGGCTCTTTGCAGATCAGCCCCAACAAAGCCAACGACAACCGATACATATGATATAAGCTCTTGTGTAGATGTTATTGTTAGCCCTGAAGGGCAAGATGTCAACTTGGCTGCGGGGAGTGAGATAACACTATCCGGGGTTACCAGGCCCGCTAATGGCTCTTATTCTTATGGATATCTATTGATGTGGTATTAAGGCAAAAAAACAGTTCACAAACACCATGCATACCTCTGGAGCTGCCTCTGCCGCTGGCGGTTCTTCTGCTGGACGTGGCTCTGCCGGTGGCGGTTCTTCTGCTGGAGGTGGCTCTGCCGGTGGCGGTTCTTCTGCTGGACGTGGCTCTGCCGGTGGCGGTTCTTCTGCTGGAGGTGGCTCTGCCGCTGGCGGTTCTTCTGTCCTAGATGGCGCAACTGGAAATTATTGTTGGACACTAGATTCTAGTGCCTACGATTCTCAAAGTAACGGTGCAGGTTTTGAAAGAATTTCATCACCCTTAGCAGAATGTGGCGGAGCGGGTGGCACAGCAGGAATATATAACGCAACATTGGATCAATTTGATGTTGGTCAATATACTGTAGGCCCAATTTCAGTCACTGGTGGCACACTATCTGCAGACTTAATTAAAGATGCTAATGGACTGCTTGTAACTGCAATTAGAACTGCTGATCGGCTTTTTGGTGTCCAAACATTTACAACTCCAATTATAGTAACAACAGATTCTTCGTTGTTTACGGTAAGTTTTGGTGTGAACCAAGCATCAAGTATGTGGATGACGGATGGGGGTGAGGCTAATGAATATGATGTTTATGCAATTGGAAGCGGTCCATTTTCGACTTTTATGACTGTTGAGTAAGTTTTTTTAATTTTACCTCTTGGTAGTTATGGTTTTGCTAATGTGCCTTTAACCAACAGCCAAGGCCTACCTGCCTTGATGGACTTCATTAGTGATATTGCCATAAGAGACTTAGAATCATAAACTGGAAGGGAATGCTGGTCAGAGACCGGGACTAGATATAATTCGGCTTCTTTCGTAGCGCTTGGTGGGGTAAACTGTGGTAATACCCCAAGGACAGCAGGAGAATTCATAGAGGTTCTTGATGAGATAAATGATTGGGATCCCCACCCCCCTATATAAGTGATACTCCAGAGGTTAACGACGGGATCATGACGGCTTATATTACCGATACAGACGGAAAACTTGCAACTACCTCTAACGAGACTGGTGGCACTAAGATTTTTGAGATACTAACACGTACCACGCCCCTCACTATAACGGACGATACCAATGCTATTGATATACAATTCTCCGTTAACCAAGCGTTGCAGCCAGAAATAAATGGTTTAGATGGCAATGGTGTATATACCATTGCTGGTTTTTGGGAGGGGCTTTTTTTCAGTCACTATTATTAATAAATCCCATTTCTGATTTTTTCGACAAGATATGTTGGGAATTAAATCGAACGTCTAAACTAATTGCTCTAATGATTCTTTTTTTCTAAATCGATCTTATGGTATCTTAGCTTCTTTTTAAAACATACTCATAAAAGGTCTGCCATTGTTCGCACTCAATAACTATTCCCCTTCAGAAATTAAAACCAATATCTTAAGCGGTATTACCGTCGCCTTAGCGATGGTGCCGGAGGCGATTGCCTTTGCCCTGATTGCTCATGTATCTCCCTTAACCGGTCTTTATGCCGCCATCATTGTATGTCTTATTACCGCGGTGTTTGGTGGGAGGCCTGGAATGATTTCTGGGGCCACCGGTGCCTTGGCGGTCGTGATGGTCGCCCTCGTAGTCGAGCATGGTGTGGAGTTTCTTTTTGCCACCGTAGTATTAATGGGTATTTTACAGACCATTTTTGCTCTGTTTAAGCTGGGTAAATTTATCCGGATGGTTCCATACCCGGTAATGTTAGGTTTTGTAAATGGCTTGGCGATTGTTATCTTTATGGCCCAGTTCGGGCACTTTAAGGAATTGGGGCCTGATGGCGTTGCTGTGTGGATGACCGGCGTATCGCTATACACCATGCTGGGACTCACGGCACTCACAGTCGCCCTCATTTACATATTTCCACTCATTACCAAAGCCATACCCTCCTCCCTCGCGTCTATTATAATCGTATCATCGCTGGTTGGATTTTTCGGCTTTGATTCTAAAACAGTAGGAGACCTAGGTTCGATTGGCGGTGGCCTACCTGCATTCAGCATTCCCGATATCCCTTTTACGTGGGAGACCTTGCGAATCATTCTTCCCTACTCTTTTTTACTGGCTTGTATCGGTTTGATTGAGACCTTATTAACACTCAACCTGATTGATGATATGACCGACACCCGAGGACGCCCTAACAAGGAATCACTAGCCCAAGGATTTGCTAATATTGTTACGGGTTTCTTTGGCGGCATGGGTGGCTGTGCCATGATCGGCCAGAGTATGATTAACATTAATAACGGTGCCTTAAGACGCTTGTCGGGTATCGCTACCGCGGTATTCTTGGCCGCATTCATCTTATTTTTATCTGAGTGGATTGAATTAATCCCCCTTGCTGCACTGATCGGGGTGATGTTTGTGGTGGCAGAGAAGACCTTTGAGTGGGGCAGCTTGCGACTGTTCGGTAAAGTGCCACGCGAGGATATTTTCGTGGGACTACTAGTGGGTGGTGTAACCATCATTGCTGACCTGGCCATAGCCGTAATTTTAGGCGTGATTGTGTCGGCACTATTTTTTGCTTGGAGTCATGCCAAGAAGATTGAGGTTAAAACATCTACCAATAAAAAGGGTTGGAAAACCTACGAACTGGAAGGCACCTTATTCTTTGCCTCAGCCAAAAACTTTCATGAGCTGTTTGATATCCAGAAAGATCCAAAAGATGTAGTGGTGGATTTTAAAGGTTCCAGAGTGGCAGATCACTCCGCGATTATGGCGATTGATAATCTCGCGAATAAATATAAAGCAGCTGGTAAAAAATTACACTTAGTACACTTGAGCCCAGATTGCTTAGACATCCTTGATACGGCAAAAAGTATGGTGGAGGTTAATCTATTAGAAGATCCCAAGTATCATATTGCTGACGACAAAATAAGCTAGGAAAGATGGTGCCCTCGGCACGAATCGAACGTGCGACCCTCCCCTTAGGAGGGGGATGCTCTATCCACTGAGCTACGAAGGCAAAAAAACCCAAGGCACTTAGCGCTTGCACCTTTTTATAAGGGGTGTATTTTAACTGGTTTAAGGTTGTTTTAGGAGCCACATTCCAAAAAAATGATAAACTCCAGCCATGACACTAATAAAATTTTTTACTCTTTTTTTTACACTTTTCTCTGTACAACTTATGGCTACCGAAGAAGCTGAATTCACCCTTATTCATAAAGAAAATAATTTCGAGATCAGGGAATACTCACCAAGAATTATTGCGCAGGTCAGCGTGAGTGGTAATTTTAATGATGCCTCTAGTGCAGGCTTTAAAAGCCTTGCTGATTATATATTTGGTAACAATGTGATCAATGACAAATCACAAAAAATTGCTATGACAGCCCCGGTTGTTGCAGAACCAACCTCAGAAAAAATAGCTATGACAGCTCCAGTATTAGCTGAGGGAAAAAATAATGAATGGCTGATTTCTTTTGTGATGCCTAAAGAATACTCCATGGAGACCTTACCTAAACCTAACAACACTGCGGTTAAATTAATAGTGCAGCCTAAGGAAAGGTATGCTGTGGTAGTATTTTCTGGCTTGGTTAGAGAGTCAAGTTACGATGAAAAAGCTAGCCTCTTGGATAGGTTCGTAAAAACCCAGGGGTTAAGCTCTGTTGGATCTCTGCTGATTGCAAGATACAACCCACCATGGACTTTGCCTTTTTTTAGGCGTAATGAACTTATGGTTAAGGTACGATAAAAAATGTTACGCCCATTTAGTGATGTCAAAATATTTATTATCAGCCTACCTCGGGAGAATAAAAGACGAACAGCTATGCAAGAAAAGCTTCAAGGGATAAGCGATGATTTTGAATTTTTTGACGCGATAGATGGTGCAAAGGAAAAACTATCTCAACACCAGGATTATGTCGGACTAAAAAGACGGTTGTTTTATGGGAAAGATTTATCGGACGGTGAGCTTGGTTGTTTTTTTTCACACCGAGCGTTGATCAACAAAATTGTTCAAGACAACATACCTTTTGCCGTCATTCTTGAGGATGATGCCATTTTATTAAAAGACTTTCAGCCCACCGTTGAGGCGCTATTAAACTCAACTTATCCATGGGACTTTGTTCGATTCTTAACCAAGCCAAAAATTAAACGTAAGACACAATCGGAAGTAGCAAGTCTATTTAAGGACTATAAGCTGTTAAGGATTGCAACCGCGCCGGGTGGTGCCTATGCTTATATAGTCTCACACAAGGGTGCTAAAAAACTCCAACATGCCATGAAGTCAATATGGTGTCCTAACGACACGCTCATGGGTCAACCACTAAGAACATGCGCAGAAATTCTCACTATATACCCACCCATTGCGGACTGGGATAAGTCATTCTATTCGGCTATTGGTGATGAAAGATTTAAAAAGAATGTACTGTCAGGATGGGAAAAACTTATTTATCCAATTACCCGAGGAGTATTTAAGATCATCGATGGATTAATAAGGAAAAGTTTTTACTTAGCTATAGTTGCAAAAAAATATATTAGGGATGGTAGTTAAGCTACTTAATCATAACGCAATCAACCTCAATAATCGTTTGGTCTTCCTTGTTTCGGCTTACAGGGTAAATGCCCGATATTTTAAAGTTATTATCTTCATATCTCTTTAAAGTTTCATGGTAATTATTGCCGTCTTGGTAAATATGTTGTAAAGGAATTTCTGATACCAACCCTAAAATATGCTGGAGTGATTCTTGGCATCCATTAAATACTTTGAGATCGTAACCTTGAGTATCCATTTTTAGGAAAATTCTTTTGTCATACAAGTCCATTTTTCTTAGAACACTATCACATGTTTCAAGCTTAATTAATTCAATTTTTTTAATGTCCATACGTGACTTAAATCTTTTTTTTTCAAGCTCACTGGGACTCAGAATTGAATTTAGGTCAGATGCCTCAAAAATATTAATTTCTTTAGTTTCCTGCATATCTCCTAAACCGATATTAATAACTGACCATCTTAGGTCTTTTTTTGCTGTGATGCTCAATAAATTAAATGCACTCGCTGTCGGCTCAAAAGATAAAATATCTCCTTTGTAGCCACAACTTCTCAAAAAAGAGCCGAACTGGCCTGTATTTGCTCCAACATCAAGCACAAGATTAATGTCTAGTTGCTTTAAAATTAATGCTAAGTGAGATTTTAGATTTGGACTTTTTTTCTTTCGATCAATATTGTAACCCAACATATCAGCTATTTTTTTTATCACCTTATCTCCTCATTCTTCTTGTGAAATGCAGAACCCACTATTTTTTCCTTTTATATCATTAGCAAGTAATGAATAATAACAGTTATTTAATTCTGAAGAAAAAGTGCATGGGTAAACTACTACAATCTAAAGCTCCTTTTTTTGAGCTTAAAGATTCTAATGATAAGTATGCTTCATTAAACTCATTTAAAGGTTATTGGCTGGTACTTTTTTTTTACCCTAAAGACGACACCCCCGGTTGCACAAAGGAAGTGTGTCATTTTCGTGATAATTACAGCCTCATTAAATCCATGGGGGTAAGTATTGTTGGTATTAGTTTGGATGATTCAGCATCACACAAAAAATTTACTGCAAAACATAACCTGCCCTTTATGCTTTTATCTGATCCTCAAGGCATTGTTGCAGAAGCCTATGGGGCACTATTTAAATTTCTCTGTATTAAGTTAGCTAAAAGGCACAGCTTCATTATTGACCCAAAAGGCCTTGTAAGAAAAGAATACCGGTCGGTCAATCCATTAACCCATTCCAATCAAATCATGGAAGATCTCAAAGTCTTACAAAGTCAAAAATAGTTATTTTTTTATAATGCTTTGCAGCATGGTTAAACCAAAATTTACCCCAAATCCATTAACATCACTACTGATGGCTCCGAGACCACCCTTACGGTTACTGGAGGACAAGTCGACGTGAAGCCAGGGTGTATTATGCTCAATGAAGCGCCCAAGGAATCGTGCTGCATGAATGTGGTCTGGTCCACCCTCCAATGTACACTGCTTGATATCGGCAATTTGACTCTCAAGGTCTTCCTCATAATCCTCGTCATAAGGAAAAGCCGCGATACGCTCACCCGATTCTGCCCCTGCACCGACGGCCATACAAGCTAGCTCCGGCTTATTGCTTACTACCCCACTATAACGGTCACCCATCGCGACATGCATACAACCAGTTAGGGTTGCAAAATCAATGATGGCCTCCGGCTTTTTCCTCGATGCCATGGTGAGTGTATCCGCTAGCACCATTCTTCCCTCAGCATCGGTATGGACTATTTCAATAGTTAAGCCATTAAGCGCTATCACTACGTCGTTTTGTTTGTAAGCTTTGGGACCGATATGGTTTTGTGCAATAGCTAACCAACAGTCAATATTAACGGGGAGCTTCGCTTCGGTTGCTGCCTGCAAAATACCTAAGGCAACAGCGGAGCCATTCATATCTTCATGCATACCACTCATATATTTCGCCGGCTTTAGGTTGTGCCCTCCGGTGTCAAAACAAATACCTTTACCCACTAGCGCAATAGTTTTTTTGGCATTCTTCGCGGTGTATCGTAAATGGACAATGGCGGCGTCTTGCGGCTCTGATCCCTGCCCTACCGCAACAAAAGCTCCGGCGCCCATCTTCGTCAGTTGGGCCATACTAAAATCTTTATAAACCCATTTATGTTGCTTGGCCAGTTGCTTAATTTTTGCTCTATATATGCTCGGAGTTAAATCATTTGGTGGCGTAATCGTTAACTGTCTTGTCAGCGTGTTGCCATTTACCAGGGCAATAGTTTTTGATAGGTCACATTTTTGAATCCCCATCAAATGTAAAGTTTTTAGTGGCGTACTTTTGGCTTCTTTTTTTAAATTCGGCAGCGGCTCCGAATTTGCCAAACAAACGTATACACAAGCATCCACCCAAGTTTGGCTGATATTGTTAGGTAAAAAAGTTATGTTAAGTTCGGTAGGTTTTTCTGCGGCAATCACATGAAATGCTTTTCTTATTAGGGTGTGCATTTTAAAGGCAGTTAAATCAGGCGTGTATGCAATCCAGCTTATCATAGCCCCATTATCAAGTTCGGTGGTGGCTGGTGCTTTAATAAGATCACTCAATTTTTTTCCTGTGCGCTTCAGTTTATTTTTTAAAGTATCTTTGAGGGGATAGCTTGATAAATCCAAATCAAGGACCAGTAAATGGTGGGTAGATGGTTTAAATTGAGCTTCGGTTGGAATGGCCTGAATTATGTTAATTTTTGTTTTCATAGACTGCCTTATGATTAATGGTTGTTATAGCCTAACAATTCGCTTAGCATAGTTTTGTTAAAACAATAACATTTAAAAAATAGTAATATCAATTATAATATCCCCTATAAGATAAATGACATCATAATCAAGCAATAATTTCCTTAATCTCGGAAATAACGGCAAATACATTAGAATAACTTTTAGAGGCGGTATGAATGAGTTTGTTTTCTGATACAGATAACCAAGAAACCCAGGAATGGCTAGCGTCACTAAGTTCAGTGATTGAGGCAGAGGGAACGGAAAGAGCCCACTTTTTAATAGAGGCTATGATTGATCAGGCACGCCGATCAGGATCAAACTTACCCTATAATGCGACCACTTCCTATGTAAATACTATCCCTACACATCTGCAACAAAAGCATCCTGGCAACCCGGATATGGAAAGAAGAATTCGGGCATTGATTCGCTGGAATGCAGTAATGACCGTACTTAGGGCAAACGAAAAGTCATCGGGTATTGGGGGTCATATTGCGAGCTTTCAATCAGCAGCCACTTTGTATGATGTAGGTTTCAACCACTTTTTCCGTGCCGCCAATGAAAATTTTGGAGGG
>Ga0222676_1000318_pt1 | contig 17282 bp, 23 predicted proteins | sample AntAcemetagen870_FD_179815 | JGI IMG/M metagenome (GOLD analysis project Ga0222676, IMG submission 179815) | Saline water microbial communities from Ace Lake, Antarctica - #870 | ecosystem: Environmental > Aquatic > Non-marine Saline and Alkaline > Saline | place: Antarctica: Ace Lake...
GTAGTGACACACGAATTGACACACGAATTGTAATTTAACTTACAAATAATCTTATGAAATCCCTATTTTATAGGGGTATGGGGATATATTAATGGCGGAAGAGGTGTGCGACATTCTATCCTTTATAACCAATGCTATCTAGTCTAAATAAATCAAATAAACCTTTCAAAACCCCTTATTAACATGAATATTATATTATCTTGTACTCTTGAGTAATGTCAAACTCTGTAATACAATGTCAGTATAATATGGGTAATTATATGGGTAATTATAAATGGCTGAAAGAAAAAGAGGGCTAAACCTTTTAACTGACACGCAGATAAGGAAGTATAAGTTGCCAAATGGTAAAACATCTGCAAGGCTTCCTGATGGTGGTGGCTTAAGAGTGTTGGTTACCAAAAAGAATGGTGTTGAAAATAAGTCATGGGTATACCGCTATTTCTTTCCACCTAACACCCCTGAAAACTCTCTAGGCTTTGGCTCGTATCCTGAAATTAGTTTGGATGAAGCTAGGAAAAGAAGAGATAAATGTATTCAGTTAAAAGTATATGGCAAGCACCCAAAAGAATGGAACAAGGAAATAGAAGAAAGTATTCAAGAATATGACTCTAAATACCTCTTCTCTACTCTCTTTGAAAAATTTATTAAGTACAGGCAGAAAGAATTAGCTAAACCCACATTGGTTCGCTATCAAGGAATCTATAAGAACTACCTAGAGAAAGACTTAAAAGATAAATCTATATTAAAGCTAACTGATGGTGACTTTATATCGGTTATTAAAAAGATTAAATCAAACCCTGTAGCTTTGGTCAGCGGAAAGACTGATACTCAAAAATATGACAGAAGTGTTACTACAAAGTATGCCAAGACTTTAGTTAACCAAGTATATCTTTATGCAAGTGAGTGGGAAGGATACAAAGGAGAAAATCCTTTAACCAAGATTAGTAAGCATAGTTTATTCAAACAGAAGAAAGCCACTAAACATAAGGCGGTTAAGGATGAAGACTTGGGTAAGTATTGGTATATGGTTAAGAACCTTAAATACCTTCAAGACAGAATATTTATGCAGATAGATATTATTACTGCATTAAGGGTTGGTTCTTTGGCTCAAGCAAGATGGTCTATGTTTGATTCAACTAAGAGATTGCTATCACTCCCTAAAGAGCTGATGAAGACCAAGATTGATTTTGAAACCCCTCTTCCTGACTTATTGGTAAAGGAGTTAAAAGAACTCAAAAAGATAACAGGGACAAAAGATGAAGACTACATCTTCACTAATTCAAAGGGTGAGCATTATAGTAAGGACAGACCAAGAAAAATAATTAAAGAAGTTATCGGGTTAGATTATGCAACCGCTCATGGAAATAGAACTATTCTTAAAGTTAATGCGAGTAGGTTCTCTAAAATAAGCAACTTTGCAATTGAGTATCAGCTATCTCATGAGTATGCCACTAAAGACGAAGTAGAAGATTCCTATATGGGTGATTATGATTGGCTTGTTGAAAGAAGGGATTTGGTAGATTGGTTTACTGAATACCTTGATGGACTAGAGGAAATTTACATTAATTCAATGTCAGTATTAGAAAAAGTAAGGAGTGGAAATGTTAGAATTAATCAATCAGCTAACTAGTCCAGCAACCAATATATTGGTTGCTGTGTCTACATTACTTCTGTTCACTTGGGGTACTTAACACCTTAGTATCTGATTAACATAGTCCTCATCATTAAACTTCAATACTTCAGGCATATCTACCTTCCAATGTTTTTTAATTACCTTTAGCTGTATATCGCTTAACCTATATCGGTGGGTCTTCTCATTCACCAATCTTTTACGAAGCAAGTAATCTAATGCGGAATATTTGTATTTTTTGAAATGGTTACTATACTGAAATCTATGTTTTATCTTGTCATCATCCATATCTAGACTTTCCCATTCCTCATCATCTTCAAGGTCTATTTCCGAAATATCAATATTTGTTTCATTTAAATTCCTCATAGCTTGAACAAAAGACATATCAGTAAGGTCACCCTTATCGTCAAGGTGTGGGGTAAAGACTAATTCATTAACCAATGCAAAAGCAGTATCAGATATAACATGAGGGTCTAATGAATGCTCTCTTGTATTCTCTATCCCAAATGCTTGGTCTAAACTTATTTGCTTATTGGTACTAAAGTTTTCTTGGTATTTACCTAAATTTCTTTCTAGTATTCTTGCAACATCATCAGGTAAAGATTCTTTATTTTTCATACATCTTCTTGCAATCCCAAAGACAACATTCATATCTTCAGGTGTATGCCCATTAGGGTCATTACAATGCACTACCGCCATAGCTTCCCTTGTGCCCATCCATACTTGTGGGTTACCACCTAACATACTGGCGACTTTCTTATTAGGGGTCGCATTAAGCCTTTTTATCTGACTACAAGTCTTATCTATTACCTCTGCTACTTCCCTACCCGCATGGTAATTAACTACAGTAAACCCGTTAAGAGATGACCAGTTAGTTGGAATACTAGCAAGAGTAATATTCTCTATCCAAGTCTTGTCTTCTGGTGTTTCTGTGCTTCTTAAATTGTTGTTTTGATAGCCCATATCTAACCTAACTAACCCTCAACTGCTCTGTTTTATTATGTATTCATACATGTGGTAACCATTACATGTTGTGTACTGCTAACTAATTCTATCAATTTGATGTGGTTGGTCAAGTACAAAAACAACAATTATTAAGGAAAGTAATTATGGAAAGCAAAATGTATTACAGAGCAAAAGACCTAGCAAAGTATTTGAGTATAGGTGAGTCAACGATATGGCACAAAGTAAAAGATGGGCAGTTTCCTAAACCAACTCTTGTATCACCTAACATCGCAGTTTGGAACATCGTAGAAATTAATGAGTTTATAGCTAGCAAGAAAGGTACTGGCGTGGATGAATCTAACAATAAGGAGGACTAACTCATGCTAACAATACCAATTAAGGATGATTTAAGAATAATAGCAACGGAACATGCTTGGGAAACTCAAGAGTACGAGAAATTCTCAACAGGAACTTTTAAATGGCGATTCGTTGCTCATCACACAACCCTAATTAATGCTTTAAATAATGTTCGCCAAAGACTCATCAAGCATTCAAAAAGTAAGGGGTTAGTAAGGGCTCAAGCTGATGTAGATAACTTACTGACGGAGTCGCTGACAAGTCAAGACAGATTTATTAAGCAATTAATCTCATTGCATGGAAATGAAAAGATAGAGGAATTAAATTTAAGGAGTGAAGATGAAAAAATTAAGATGTAAGAATTGGAAAGAATATCAACACTATAAAAAGAATAATAAGAATTATTCTAAAGAGCAACCTTGGTTCAGAATGTTCGGAAGAAAGCTGATAGGTGAAAGAAAGTTTATGGGAATGACCCCTGAACAAAGAGATTTTCTTGTGGTTGGTTGTTGGTGTATTGGGAGTCAAAACAATGGCTTTCTCCCCTCAGCTGAAGACATTGCATTCAAGATGAGAATGGATATTAAAACAGTAGAGGCACATATAAAAAAGTTGCTAGAGCAAGGATGGTTAGAAGAATATTCTGTAGAAGATTATAAGCAGATAATGAATGAAGTGCATGAACAAGTAGAAGAAAATAAAAGAACGAATGGATTAGACAATGTTAGGGAAAAAGAATCTATACATGACCAAGCTCGTAAGTTATCTCAAAAGATGTCTATGAATAATGGTTAACAATTACATAATCCTAGGAACATCCCATGGTAGATAAGATAAGAGAATATAAAAGAAGAGGATATTAAATTAAATAAAAAAAAAGAATATTTTATAAAAGAACAGTACAGGAGCGATTTTGCTAACAAGATTGAATTAATAGATATTGATTTAAGTATGATTAAAGACCCATTTAAGTAGTATTAAACCCTATATAAGTGGTATTAAAAGCTTATTTAGCATAGTTAATTCCGATTAAATCATGAAACAATAAACCTATATAAATCAATAATTTATAAGATAATACTCTGGTGATTTATGAATAAATAGGAGTTATAAAGGGGTTAAAAAAGGAGTAGTGTCTTCATTTATTTTGTTTTAATAATTCATATATAAAACCAATGATAAATATTAAATTTATAATTACAGTTATAAATTTTTCTTCATAGAAGAACTGAATTAAGTAGAAAATCCATACTCCTAATACTCCTAAACAAAATACCCATTTAATTCCACTTAATAATATACGCTTGCCTACTTCTCCAAAAATATCTTCCCACAATATCAAAAACCATTCACCCAATTTAACCAAAATTAAAGTTGCTGGGATACCAATAATTAAAAGAACAACAACTTCTCCGACATTATAATAAAGGGAGCCCAATTAATTCTCTTTATGCCAAATAGTAAATTCTTTAAATATTATGTAGTTGGGCACAAGAATAAGCACCACCCAAACTAAAGCTATCATGTAGACTTTCTCTGAATTAAATGGAGGGTCAAAAAAAGCAATAATAGTAAAAATGATTGCGACAATTGTTAATACATTCATCAGTCTTTTTAGCATATCATTTTCCTTTATTTTATTTGGTCTGGATATGTCCAAACTCCAAAATTAGTTACCTTTGCACATCTGAAGCCACCTTCATTACAAATGGTTACCTTCTGAACAGTATTAGCATAAGCTTTATCTATAAACACATTACTAGCATTCAAGAACAAGCCTAATGCAATAGCACCTAGTAGTATCTTTGTTGTTTTATCTAGTTTTAATTCCATGTTATTTCTCCTTGTTATTTTGAGAGACCATATCCCGTCCTAGCCAAGCTGTTTACTATTGAAAAAAGTATTGAAAAAAGTATTACACAAAATAGCCAAAAGGCTGGAATAGAAAACCAAAGGTCTGCATACCATAACCAATTGAAAAAATCCGAAAACGACATATCATTCCCCTAATAATGTTTGAATTTTTATCTTAAGGGGCATGTCTTGTTTTAGCAACCACCCTATTTGCTGATACAGATAAATGGCTAGTAGGAGTTAGGTGTGTAAATAGGAGTGATAAGGGGATTAAAAAAAAGTAGTTTTTTCATTAAAAGGCTTTCTCACTTTTTTTGCATGAACCTCTAAATGTCCTCCAGCTATCAAAATTTATTTCAGGTGTATCATTATTGTTTTGTTTTGCACTAGAATGAAAAGATATATCCCCTATAATTCGGTCAATATCTACTGAAGCGTACTCGTCTCTAAAGTAAGACTCTCCTTTTGTTTTTACGCTACTTAAGCCACGAATAGAGCCATCAAATGCTTCATAAGATTTAACAACATCAACTTCCTTTGTGTTATAAATATCCGTTATAAAAATGATGTTATCCACCTTAATTGAATCCTCAAATACACTTACAGAAAGCTTTCCTGACTCACGAAGAATATCATCAGAACCATTAGGCTTGATTGTATAATTCCCCTCACAAACCAATTTAAAAGGTTCTGCCATCACTAGATTAGGTATTAAGAATAAGAGTAGGAATAGTTTTTTCATTTAACTACCTCGCAATTCATATATTGAGACCATGATTTTTTTTCATCGTCTATATTTTCTGTATTCAACATAGTTTTCTTCTTTTTATTAAGAATTAAATTGGTACTGTAGCCCAATTTACCTGTTGATTTTGCATTGGATAAATGAATATACTCATCATTTTCAAAGATAATTTCATTTGGTAAATAACCTGCAAGCATAAATACATCACCAGACCTTGTGTACTTTGCAATACTTCCATCTTCATAAACACAAACCCATGTCTCTGCCATCACTAGATTAGGTATTAGGAATAAAAGTAGGAGTAGTTTTTTCATTTGCATTTATATGAAGATAGTTCTTGTAAAGTATTAGTACTAGTATTATAAGAGATTAGAAATGGCTCATCATGTGTTTCACCAGAAGCTGCTTTTAAAAATGAGGCAGTGCCACTAAATATCCCATCCTTATATTCAGCACTTAAGATTTCATAAGTTATATCCTGACTCATAAATTTATATTGCATAACACCTTTAAGAGTTTGGGTATCAAAATGTATATCGTAGGTGCTATGTCCAGAACTACTTAAGCAATTTTTATATATGGAATCACCCATCACCAGATTAGGTATTAACAATAAGAGTAGGAGTAGTTTTTTCATTTAATTTAAAACTTATTGCTCTTAATTGAGCATGTAAGGTCACCTTTTATTGCTGAACCAATGTAATAATCTGTAAATTCAAAGTGCATTTTTCCCGAGCTTCTGTTAATTGTATGTGACTCAACACAAAAAAGCATATTGCTGCCTGCAACAAAATCCTCCGAAGATGTGTCTTTAAATTGTGCGGTATAAAAGATTTCATTGCTTGTAATAGAATGCCTGCTACTAGATTCTTCCCGTCCTATAGCCTTACAAAACCCCAGCCCTCCAGAGATATATGAATTTTGTTTTTTTTCATTAAATATAATATGGAGATTATAATCTCTCTCTTCACTGTATTTCATATCACCATAAGGGTCTGTTTTACAAACATTATTGCCGTATAAACAGAATTCTGCCGACACAGATTTCCCTTCACAGTAGAGCTCAATATCATCACTTGATTCAATCCCCATCACCAGATTAGGTATTAAGAATAAGAGGAGGAGTAGTTTTTTCATAAAACAAATAAGCCAGAGTTAAGCTAAGTAATATTATTTTTAATTGCATGCTATAAATCTCCTAAGATTAAAAAATAGAATTGCGTTATTTGTCGCTGCTCCTTTGAATAGCTTCAGGTTTCTGTTTCTTTATTAAATCTAAACGCTGATACTCACCGTTAACTTTTAGAATAATATCAACAGCAGATGAGCTATTATTTTTCCAATACCAACCATGCATGCCATCAAATGATGTAATTAATTCACCGCTTGATGTGCTTTCAGTATTTTTCTTGAAGCTTTTGAAATAGCCTGTTTTATCACCTGTTGGGTCACCATGAAAATCATAAAATAGTTTCGTTCCATTGGTTTCCCATAAGTACTTAAGCTTAGAGCCCTTGGCAAGCAGTAATTTATATTCTTTATTGCCTCTCGCTGGAATGGTTAGCGTAATAACATCTTGCCAGTCAGTAGTCACGGTAGCTTCAGTTTTTTGTACCACATGTGCAGGTTTTGCATCGCTGGAAAATTCTTCAGCATTGGCAGTATGTTCATATCCATGTATCTGCATCAAGAAAAGATAACCACCTACAATAATTAGAAAACTATTTGCAGCTATAGTAAAACTCTTAAAAGCTTTCCTTTTTCTAAAGGCGACAATAAGAATCAGCATGACAGCCAATGCAGATATTTGCCCAAGTTCAATACCAACATTAAATGAGATGATGTTCATTAACAAACTATCTTCACTTAAAGGAAGTTCTTGTAGTCGTGTTGAAAGCCCAAGTCCATGTATTAAGCCAAAACCAAAAATCATAGCCAGCATATTAGGCGCTTTAACCTTTAGATATTTTTCAAACCCTTTTAGGTTGGAAAAAGCGATATAACTGACACTGATAGCAATGACTGCGTCAATTAAAAAATAATTGATTTGAATAGCATTAAAGGTTGCATAGATAAGGGTAATACTGTGACCCAATGTAAATGCCGTAATGTACTTAACAATATCTTTGAACTTTGTTAGGAAAAAGATGATACCAAATATAAAGGCTAGGTGGTCATAGCCCGATAGCATATGAGTAGCACCAATCCATATGTAGCGTAAATTGCCTCCCTCAATAATAATTTGCTTTTCAGCCTCTGTCATTCCATGTCCAAAAGCTTGGCTTGCCACAAGCATAGTTAGTAACACGAGCAATCCTCGTGAATCTTTAAATATAGATAACATAAAATACCTCAATAAATAGTTTGTTTCAGACGAAATAATTCGTCAATAAATAGATTTGGTTTAACTGATAAAAATTATGAAATCTCAGGAGGGGCGCGACCGTATATCGTAGCGTAATCAATATATCGCAGTTTGGAGCTATTTAATTTTGTTGGTTTAATGCTACTTTGTTGAGGCAAGGAGTTTGGGTGAAAATCATATGGAGTTGATTCAGCAAACTGGTCATCAAAAGTATTTTCGCTTTTTGTATTGTATTGATGGTCTATTTCTACAACATTAATGTTGTGGCTATCTAGCTGATAAGTAAAACTACTAGAGTTTTCATCTTGGGCAATTGATTGATGCGCATGGATTTCAACTTCATGCTGATGATGATTTTCATCATGATTATGATGTTCTGCTAAATGAATATGAGCAGATGTCCATTGCATGGAAAGAAAAGCAGTAACTAAGACAAAAAACATTGTCTTATTAAGTAGAAATTTAGTCATGTAGGTGAAATTATTCATGCTTTTAAAATTGTATCTAATTATTATAACTCAGATTAGGATAAGGATTTTTAGTAGTTTTTTCATTTATAGTATCCCAAGCCCAAATAAAATATGATAAAACCAGTGAGTTCTTGTCTCTGTAGAGCTTAAACAATCATATCTTTCTTGAAGCATGGTGAATTGGTCTTGGTAATTAGAGCAATACCCAACAAGTGTTGCATACCTAAAGCTTTCTAATTCAATGATGTTGTATCCCATCCAAATGATAACAACCAATAGTAAAATAATTGTGAGTAGTTTTTTCATACCACCAGTTTACCCCCAGATAATTAAGTGGGCAAATGGGAGTAGGGGCTTTATATCATATGACATAACTGGTGATAAAATCTAGCTGAATCTGTATGTTGCAAGGGAGAGTTTTCTGTAGTTTTTAGAATCTGATTGGGTAACTATATGGGTAATTTATTGAATTAACCAATACTAAACCTTATGAAAGCCTTATTTCATATGGGTTTTGTGATATATAATTGGCGGAAGAGGTGTGATTCAATTCCACTAAAGAAGTTAGTCTAGCATAGTTTCTAATCCTTTACTCATAGTGCGATTTAACAGTATATCTCATAGGTATGTCCTCTTGCAAAGTCTACGATAAAGTATTAAAATCTACATCAAAGGTGGACACCAAAGTGGACACCAATATTAATACTGGAGTTTAGCTAGATGGGTTTTCCAAGAGAGTTATTAAGTATCCTTGAATGTAAGAACGCCAAATGTCCAAAGGGTAAAGCCTATGTATATTTGAATGATGGTCTTGGATTAAGGCTGCGGGTCAAACCTACATCTAAGTCATGGACATTCAGGGGGAAGCTTGATAACAAAGGTATTCAATTAGGCTTCGGTTTATACCCGGAAACTTCTCTTGCAGAAGCTAGGCGTTTAAGTGAGATATCTAGAAGAGAAATCAAGTTAGGCGTTCACCCTAAAGATTACTTCGCCGGACAAAAGAACGAGAACCTAGAGAAATCTAGTAATAAGTTTAGGTTTGGTGTGCTATTTAATGACATGGTTGAATACTATCTTAATGATGTTGATGAGAAGTGGTCAGAAGCCCATACAAAGCGTTCTAGAGGTATTTATAAGAACTATTTAGAGAAGAGTTTAAAGGATAAATCACTACTAATCCTTACTGATTCTGACTACCTAATAGTCCTTAAAAACATCAAAGCTAAACCTGTTAAATTAGTGAGTGGTAAAGTAGATTTGAAGAAGTATCCAAGAACTACCACTATGATTTTAGCTAAGACACTTATCAATTTGGTTTACCAGTTTGCTAGAGAAGAACGAAGGTTTAAAGGTGAGAACCCAATAGATTTAATTAGGAAGAATAAAGTATTTAAGAAAGGGAAAGTTAAGAGTCATGGAAGTATTCATGAAGATGATTTGGGGGCTTACTGGTCAAAAGTCCATCAGCTTCCTGCAGTTCAAGATACAGTCTTTATGATTATAGAAACCCTTACTGCATTGAGAATCTCATCGTTAAGAAATGCAAGGTGGTCTTGGTATCACCCTACACGAATGACCTTAAGTGTCCCGGCGCAATGGATGAAAGGTAAAGAGGACTTTGTTACGCCCCTACCCCCATATGTAATTGGTTTATTAGATAAACTTAAGAAGCAGAATCATGCGAGTAAAGATGATTATATATTCACTAATAGATTCGGAAAGGCTTATGGATTAGATAGACCTAATGCCCTTGTTAAAAAGAAAGAGCATATGGGTTTTGAATATGCCACCGCCCATGGAAGTAGAACTATACTCAAGATGATGTGTTTAAGATTTTCAGGAATGAATAATGTAGTCATTGAAACTCAGCTATCACACTCATATGGTACTGCAACTGAAAGAGCATATATGGGTGATTATGATTGGCTAAAAGAAAGAACTGATTTAGTTAAATGGTTACTGAAATTTTTAGATAGTAAAAAGGAAGTCCATGAGAAAGTTCTTAATCTAGGGAAGAAAAAGACTACTGCAGTTATTTAGAGTTCAAACCCCCAGTATTCTTTTAACCACTTCTTCTGACTATCAGTCCAATCTTCCATCTTTATTTTATGGAGTACTTTGTTTTCAAAACGCCAATTAACATACCCAAACATTTTAAATACATGGAACATCTTAGTCATATGAGTAGCAGTTCTAATATCTTCTCTCTTTACCCCATCTTCATTTCTTGTTTCAGCAACTTTTTCTGTAGCTTTATTTAAACTCATGCCGCCGGGACTTAATATACGTTTTGTTATGTCAAAGATGTAATCAGGGGGATTAGTTTCATCTATGTCCTTATTGCCACTACCCTGTTTCTTTAAACCAAAAGCAGACTCAAGACTTACACCCTTTAGCCACTTATCCATACCCTCTGCTATAACTTCATGAACTTCAGGGTGTATATCTTTTATCTGATTCCTTGCTACTTTCCTAGTGAAGTAACCCCATACAGTTTTAACATCATCAGCAGTATAACCATTAGGTCTTTTTAGATTTTGCAACGAAGTCCATAAAGCATAATCTTCTAGTGCTTCATAATTGTTAGAGAATAAATGCTTATATATTTCTCCCTCACCAATGACTTGTCTTTTATGTTTATCAATTGTTGAGTCAACTGCTTCTCTGAATTTTCTAGTGGAGTGTATGTTCCACTCCGGGGTACTTTCCCAGTCATTAATATAGTCTGTACTTCTTGAATCAAAAAAATCTTTGAATATGTAATTTTTAGTTGCATCTGCATAGCCTTGAACAATCTTTTGTTTTTTACTTACCATATAAATCTTCCGCATTAAAAGAAATTTCTGATGATTAGAGATAAGTTCTAATAACCCGTAAAAGTATATATAGGTTGATAGAACCACATAAAAAGATAGGTACAAATTAATTCTATCCTTTAGTTGTGGTTGGTCAAGAGCTTTATAGACTTTTATGGAGTATTAAAATGAGTGAAGAAATAATGAAAAGTTATATGAGAAAAGGGGTAAGTGTTTTAGGTAATAAAACATGGTACAGAGTGAAAGACTTATCAGAGATTTTAAGTATGGGTCAGTCAACTATATGGAAGATGGTAAGAAATAAAACCTTTCCAGAACCAGTAAGAATAACCGCAAGAATGACTGTATGGTCAAGTGATTCAGTTATGAACTGGGTGCTTACGAAAACACCTGATGTAGAAGAATCTGATAACCAAGCAGTTACAGAAGCGGAGTAAATATATGCAGCATAAATTACTCAAACTAGAAAATAAGGTGCATAGAGGTAAGCCCGGTCAATCACCTACTAAACAACACCAAGAGAATATGAAGTATTTTGCTAGAGGTGTTCCAGTAGAGATGACCTTGAAAGAGATAGGCGAACTACCCTTTTATATTAGTGAACATAAGGGTGTTAATACTGGTTATGTATTCGGTGAGGTTGAGAATAACCACCGCAATGACAAGAACATGATTAATAGAGATTTGGGTGTTATTGATTTAGATGATGTGCCGGGAGATATATTTGATGAGTTGGTTCAGGGGTTAAAGACTCAAGGTGTTAATGCAGTTGTTCATACCTCGTTCAGTCATAAGCTAGAGGGTAAGGGTAATCGGTTGAGAGTAATTATTGAAACTTCTAACACCATGACAATTCCTGACTACCCTACTGCCCTTGAAAACATGATTGAAGATACTCCAGTCCTTAAGAAATATAAGGAATATATAGATGGTGTTTCTAGTAATGACTCCCAGTTTTATTTTGCACCATCTCACCCACCGGGCATGGAAGAGTTTGCTAGAAAAGAATATATCAATGGGGGTATGCCTTTAATACCTGATACCCGGAAACGAGTCGTTGATAATATCCCTAGTAGTAATGTGGAATCTGTAAAGACACCTATGAGTCAATTAATGGTGGGGGTTGATGAGGGTTATCGTTATGACGCCTGTTTAAGATTGAGTGGACTTCTATTAAGTAAGGGTATTCATGCAGTAGATACTATTAGTCTTTTATTAGGTTGGAATCTACATAACAGACCACCTATGGATAAGGAAAAAGTAGTTGGGATTATTAGAAGTCTTGAGTCGCAATACTACTTCCCTACTGAAGATAAGCATATAGAAGCACCCAAATTATTAAGTATGAAAGACATTATGAATCTGCCGGATATCACATGGCTTGTTGATGACCTACTGGTTCAGGAGGGTATGTCTATGATATTTGGTAAGAGTGGAGATACTAAAAGTTTTCTCGCATTGCACTTGGCTCTTTGTTTGGCTCATAGAATAAACTTCTTTAATATCGATTCAGACTGCGACCATAAGATACCAGTTGTCTACAATGCCTTAGAGGGCGTGTATGGACTTAAGAACAGAATAGATGGGTGGCATAAAGCACATGGCTTATCCTTTGTTGATAATTTTTATGGACAACATAGCGACCTATTTCTTAATGATAATAAGTCAGTTGATAGGTTTATAGATTTACTAAAGGGTATAAATTTTAAGAATGGATTAATCATTATAGATACATATAATAATGCGACTCCGGGCATTGAAGAAAATGCTTCAGGTCAGTATGGATTAGTAAACGCCAACATCAAGCGAATAACAAGAACCTTTAAATCTCATGTTCTAGTAGTCCATCACACAGGAAAAGATGGTGAAGATTATCGTGGCACATCTGCGATGGGGGGTGCTATGGATACCATTATTAAAGTTACAAAGACTGCTGATAATTATGCTCAATGGAATGTTGTTAAATCCAAAGAATCAGAGATTGGGCTAACTATGAAATACAAACTTCATGTTAAAGATTTAGGACTTACTTCAAAAGGTAAACCAAAAAGTACATTAACTATTGAAGAACTTGGTGTAACTAAAATGAAAGGTGAAAGGCAGAAGCTAGGAACAAAACAACAGTTTATATATGACCTCATTAAAGAAAGAATCAGAGGTTATGCAGAGGGAGATGTTTATATAGATGTTAAGAAAGATGTCTGCTATCAAATGGGCGACCGAGTAGAACAGAACAGGAAAGGTAATTTATTTGATACTCAAGTTATGGTTTTAACGAATAAGAAGATGTTAAAGGTTGATGTTAGTTATCCGGAGCAGATACAAAGAATCCAATTAACAGAATGCTAATCACCCACCTTACAGGGTGGGGTGAGTTTTAGACTATACAAAACTAAGTTTTGGACTGAAAAGGACTTTTGGATTATAGAGAAACTAGAAATATAAGTTGTTGTTTTTAGTTGTTAATAATTTTGTAAGAATCCAGAACTGATAAGGCTATTAATGAGTACAGAACTGGACTTGGATTTAGAGTCCATAAGTCAGTTCTATAGGTAAATGGATTATTTAATTAATTAGCTTCAGGAGATGAATTTATGCAGTGCAAACAGATAAAGAAGAATGGACAGCAATGTAATAATCATGGCGCTTATGGGTGTAAAAACTGTAAGTATCATGGAGGTCATAGGATTAGATATGGGACAGAGGCCCCCCACTTCAAGACTGGACAATATACCCAGGAAGTATTTGAGACTAGAAGAAGATTAAGAATGCTGCATCACCTATGTAATCTAGCTGGCTTTATTAAACGGAAGTTACGAGGAAGAAAAATATTAATAAATGGAGAAAAGATATGAAACAGAAAACACAATTAGAGCAATACCCAAGTCCGATCAAATTCGAGAAAATTGGTAGCGAATGGTATGCGTCAATAAGGTATAAATTCGGTAAGGCTAAAGATGTCTTTAACAATCCGAATGACATAGAGTTTCAGACTCTAAAGAAATGTATCAATGAGGAGTTAGTAACTACTGGAGACTGGGAAAAACTGACAGGTCAGAAAAGAGACTGTATGGAGTAACGAAAATATATTTATTATTTGTTTCCTTAATTATCTAGGGGTAAACTAATATTTTTAAATGCTTTTAATGTACGGGTAAATTTTTTTATAAGAGGAGAGTTTTTATGGAGAGTTTCGTAATTAATGTTAGAAAACATCTTAGACCGATAGAAATTGAGGCAAGCAACGAAAGTGAGGCTAGAATGATAATGGAGGAAAGGCTCAGCAAAGAAGAAAGTCCATCCTCAATTGAGCATGTGGAATTTAAGATAAGAAATAAAAATCAAAGTTGGTTTAAGTCTTTTATCGATAATAATTTTTAAATTAACTAGTTCTTCCAAAAAGAATTTATGAGCGCTTAAAAGTTGAGTGTAATTTTCCTTGTTAGCCGTCCTTCAAGTATGACAAAAAATTCATTAAAAATAACTCATCCCGTAATAGCACAAGAATGGAATTCAGAAAAAACAGGGATTTTGTGTCCTGAAGACGTAACTGCCACTTCACGCCAAAAAGTTTGGTGGTGTTGCAGCAAAGGACACGAATATCAGGTATCTATTCACAGCAGAATAAGAAGTAATGGTTGCAAGATTTGTCAACGATTAATTCATGCAGAAAAAGCAAGATTAACTAGGTTAAATAAGTCAAAATCGTTTGCCGCAGCACAGCCACAATTAATTTCTGAGTGGGATTATAAGAAAAACGCACCAATTACCCCTCATAACATCTCCCATAAAAGCCATAAACTAATTTGGTGGAAATGTGCAGAAGGTCATTCATGGCAATCTACACCTCAACGCAGATCACGAGGAGATGGTTGTCCAGAATGTTATAAACAAAATCGTGGGGAGATTATTCGTTCAGCACGTTTGAAAAAAGCTGGCATCTCATTTGCCCAAGCTTATCCTGAATTATTAAAAGAATGGGATTATGAAAACAATGAGCGCCTGCCCGATCATTTAACACCAAAGAGTAGTTATCGTGCTACATGGCATTGTCAATACGGCCATATTTGGGAAACGACAATTACCAATCGCACCAATAATCACTCAAATTGTCCTGAATGTAATCCGCAGTCATCACGTATTGAAATCTATCTATTGTGTGAGATTCGAACGATTTTTCCTGATACCCAATGGCGCCGCCTAATTGATGGCGTTGAATGCGATATTTATATTTCTAAAATCAAGCTAGGCATTGAGGTTGATGGCGGATATTGGCACGATAACAAACTGCAAAAGGATATTGATAAGACTAACTATTTTAATGACCGAGGTATTACCTTAGTCAGGGTGCGTGATAATACTTTACCAACGATTGAGGGCAGTCAAATTGACTTTAACCGCACTGGTTCATTACAAGGCGTTGCCAATCGTTTAATGAACTACCTTGCACAATTTAATATTGCTTTTGCAAGCTATCCAAATGAGCAGCAGGCTGAATCAGAATTTAAAGAAATGATGGCCAGGCTGCCAGCACCTCCTAAGGGTGAAACTCTAGCCGATACGCATCCTGATATTGCCGCACAATGGGATTATGATAAGAATGCACCCTTGGTTCCGGATCTTTTTTCAAAGGGTTCGAATCAAAAATTCTGGTGGTTATGTGAAAAAGGTCATAGCTATGATGCAGCAATCAATAACAGGGTCTCACCTTTACGGTTTCTAAAACCTTCAGTGTTTTTATTTTTTGCAAAAAACCAAAGGCAACAAGGAATGGTTACGCCGTAAAATAAATTGCCAGGCAACGCGACCATGCAATCTACTAAATCATTTTCAACAAAACTTTGACGAACATCACCTTCACCTGATGAGTTTGAAGACATTGACCCATTGGCCAACACCACACCTGCAGTTCCATTGGGTGCCAAATGGTGAATGATATGTTGAAGCCATGCAAAGTTGGCGTTTCCAACAGGTGGTATTCCATGTTTCCAGCGTACATCTTCACGCAGTCTATTGCCACCCCAATCACTGATATTAAAAGGTGGATTAGCAAGGATGAAGTCAGCCTTAAAATCGGGTAACTCGTCTTTGTGAAAACTACCTTCATTGTTCCATTTGATATCCGCATCGATACCTCGCACAGCCATGTTCATTTTGGCCAATCGCCATGTGGTGTTGTTCATCTCCTGCCCGTAAACACGGATATCACCAACACGCCCGCCATGTTCGACAACAAACTTTTCAGACTGCACAAACATACCGCCTGATCCACAGCAGGGATCATAAACACGACCTTTATAGGGCTCCAACATTTCAGTGAGGACTCTTACAATCGAACGAGGTGTAAAATACTCACCGCCACGTTTGCCTTCAGCACCAGCAAAGCCACCTAAGAAATACTCATAAACGCGACCTAAAATATCTTTGGATTTGTCACTTTCCTCATTCATGCCAATGGTACTGATGAGATCTATCAGCTCACCCAACATGGTTTTATTGAGGGCTTCACGTGCATAGTTGGTAGGTAGAACGCCTTTGAGGCTGGTGTTTGATTTCTCAATGGCCAGCATCGCATCATCAACTAATTTACCAATAGTTGGTAGCTTTGCATTGGCTTGCAAATAATCCCAACGTGCCTCTTTCGGAACCCAAAAGGTGCGCTCAGCTAAGTATTCTTCAGCATCTTCTTCGTCTGCAAACTCATCTGCTTTGAGTTTTTCAAAGACACCTGAGAAAGCATCAGAGATATATTTAAGGAAGACAAGGCCGAGAGCAACATGCTTGTATTCACTCGCGTCCATACTACCGCGCAGTTTATCGGCAGCGAGGAAAAGCTTAGCTTCAAATCCTAAATTGGCGCCTTGCGAAGTCTTACTCTGTTCTTTAGTCATATTCTTTCCTTTGGCGTGCATAAGCACAGTTTTCACAACTTGTATGGCTCTCAGGTATTTTATCTGAATTAAGGCAATCCAGCATATTTTGTACTTGTTCATCCAGCCATGAAATATCGTGCTCATAAGGGAGTATGGTTTCTTCAAACTCCATCACTCCATGAAATCCACTAGCCCCCCTATTGGCATTCACGACTAAGAAATAC
>Ga0222676_1000319_pt1 | contig 17267 bp, 44 predicted proteins | sample AntAcemetagen870_FD_179815 | JGI IMG/M metagenome (GOLD analysis project Ga0222676, IMG submission 179815) | Saline water microbial communities from Ace Lake, Antarctica - #870 | ecosystem: Environmental > Aquatic > Non-marine Saline and Alkaline > Saline | place: Antarctica: Ace Lake...
ACCCTACCCAAATCCTTACGTATACTAATATGAGCGTTAAGCAAATAGGGTACAATGACAAAGCTAAAATTTCGGTGAGGCACGAACTGAATTATATACGGTGTTATACCCTGTTTTTTGAGCGTTGGCATTAAAAACTAAAATTATGGATGTTGAAAATCAAATAACAAAACGAATGGAACAGTATGGGTATAATCGGTTAGATGCCATTGCTTCTATGAACTTAGGTAAAAGAAGTGAAGCTGCTGAAAGAGCATCACAAAACAGAGCAAGAAGAAAAGAGTTAACGTATTACGATATGGACTTTGAAACCGCTTGTTTGGTTGTGAATACAGAAAATGAGCGTTTCAATGCTCGAAAGGATCATTAGTCAGAATTATATTTCCTATTGTTTTATTAACTTTCTTTAAAATATCTGTTAATCATTGATAACCTTTTAGTATATTTATCGTATAGTTAAATATACTAAAAGGTTATGTGTAGTACGGGATTTAAGCCACAAACTTTATAGACATGAACTTACAATTTAATGAAACAAAGAAAAATTTAGAAGGCAGAACTCTTGATGAATTATGTGAAGAAGTAAGCGTAATAGATGAATGGGAAAATCAAACAACAGGACTTGAGGGTTGGTTTGCGGTTGTAAGTGATTTAGGTATAATAGCTTATTTTGGGTGTGAAAAGGAAGCATATTATTTTAGGTTAGACTATATTAATAGGATAATGAATACTTAGCATTACCGCTAACGTGTTGAATATGGTGTCGTAGTGAGGCACGAGCTATGCACTATATTTTGTGTTGTGCTTAGTTTTTGTTGCGACTTTATATGTACTGCATTTGGTACTCTCAATTTTATTTCGTACCTTTGTTGGTACAATGATTAATTATAGAACTATGAATATTTATGCAATACAGTTTAGTAATGGCGTTGAAACTTCTTATGATATAAACGTGATAGAACGCAAAGCAAAGAAGTACGCTAAACAAAAAAAGACAGCAACTATAACCGAGAACGGAAACGAGATTGGATGGATAGGTGAGGATTTAACTAAAAGAAAAGGTTGGGGATGGAATATAAAGAAATAACAGCATTTGAACTTTGCGGGAACTACCAAGACCAAAAGTTTAAGTTGAAAGGTGGTAGAGTTGTATGGGAAAGCATTTCTTATGCTCAAAATACAGACAAGTGTTACTTAACTAGAATAGTAGAAAGTGGTGGAAAACCTTTTCTTTTAGGATTGAGGTACAAAAGTATGTATGTGAAACCCGAAACAAAGGTTATAGTGTTATGAGTATAGCAGAGTTTTTAAAAGATAGACCAAGTATTTCTTTGCGTGGAATAGAAACTGAAGCTGATTTACCAACAAAGACTTTAAGCCATTACGTTAATGGTAGAAGAAAATTGAGTGCTGAACATATTGAAAAGCTGATACCTGTATTATTGAAGTATGGATTTAAGCAACAATAATTAAGCACAACACCAAGCTAATAGCCGTTTTTATGGCTCATTACGGTTTGGCTATGCACCGTAAAGCGTAGCACAATGTTTAATTTTAGCACAATACTATATTGCTTTATGGTGTATAGGTTGTGTTAGCAAATCGTTAAATTATGAGTGTATCAATGAATGTACAAGCCTTTGCGGGCAAGAATAGTGAGGAATTTCAGAAACATTATAAAGCGGTAAAGTTTTGTATTGAAAACCAACTTAGCTACCCAAAAGAAACTAGCGAGTTTTTTAAGGGGAATGTAGGAGGTGATGACCTTGAGGATATTACAGAAGATTCGATTTTGAAATATATTGAAAATGGTATAGAGATTCCCTTTAAAACAACTGGTGATGAATATGGCAATGAAATTAGATTTAATGTTTCTGACATACCGAACGGTGTTGATGAGATAGTAGTTAGTTTGTCTTAATTGTGCCTAAAACGTTTAGTATGAGGTTAGTACGCTTACCACAAACGATTGAATTAAAGTACTGACCATCATAGCGTATTAACTTTATACAATGAAAAAAATAACAGAAGAAACAGTAAATGCTTTTAATAATTCTTTACCATTTAAAAAGCCAACAAGAAAGATGGTATAACCTTTTCTAAATCCTTACGTATAATAAGGTAGAACGGCAAATAATTTAAAGATATGAATATTGATAAAGCATTAACAAAAGAGCAAAACAAATTAATTAAAATAGCTAAAACAAAAGGCTTGTATGAGAATTTCGGACAAAAAGAAGTTCGGAAATTGGAAGATAAATTTATTGATTGTTCAGATTATAGCGAAGAGATGAATAAGAACAGAAGATTGATACAAATGTTTGATGAATGGTGCATGAATTATTGTGGCTAACGGTTTGGCTATGTGCTGAACGTAGATCAACGGAGTTTTGCATATAGGTAGTTTTATATGCTTTTTATTAACAGATTAAAATCAATTAAAATCAATTAAAATGAGAATTATAGAAACAAAAGTTTACACAATAGAAGAACACCCGAACAAAGAAAAATGTTTTGAATGGATAAGAAATAATTGGCACGATTTAAACCAACATAGCGTAGAAGAGATAATTAGGAGTATTAAATCTTTAGGCAATAAAATTGGAGGTACTTTTGATTATTCGATAAGTCAAGTGCCTGATAGAAATGAGCATATTACTTTCACTGATTATGACCACGAAAAATTATGTAGGTTAAGTGCAGATGACTGCCCTCTTACAGGAGTTTGTTGGGACATTGATTTGATTGTTGGGTTACGAAATGGAAACCCAAGTAAAGTACTAGCCTATTTACATACAGATACAGAACACCAATATTCAGACGAAGGATTAATTGAATTATGTGGAGCAAATCAATATGAGTTTGACGAAGATGGTAATTGCATATAATGAAATATATGATTGGTAGCCGTAAGTAAGCAACTAATTTTGAGTTAAAAACTAAATTAATAAACACTTAATAGTCTTTAAAATAAGCACAACACAGGCTATTAATTATACAAATTGTTATGTGGCGTTATTTATGACAGAAGATATATTTACAGGAATACTTGAATCTCATAGAAAAGAGGAAATATCTCTACGAAAAGCAAAAAGGCAAATTAGATAACTAATAATTTAAATTCTTGTAACCCTACCCAAATCCTTACGTATACTAATATGAGCGTTAAGCAAATAGGGTACAATGACAAAGCTAAAATTTCGGTGAGGCACGAACTGAATTATATACGGTGTTATACCCTGTTTTTTGAGCGTTGACAAAAATAATTTAAAAATTTATCTTCAAAAGTTTGTAGATGTAATATATCTTCGTATATTTATAGAGTAATAAAGCAAAAGAAATTAAAAAATAGAAATTATGACAACTTACACAGTAAACATCGACAGAAACGAATCAAGTGAAAACATTGGAACTTTCAACACTATTGAAGAAGCTAAAAAAGTAGCGATTGAAAATTTAGAAGAAACTAATCCTGAAAATGATTCGGAAGGAATTAATATTTACACAAAAGAAGGAATGATTATGAGCCTTTCAAAAGGTTCTGATATTACTTTAATTAACCCTATTACTTCAATGCCAATAGGAACTGAAAAAATAGCGTAATGACTAAAGAAGAATTAGGAAAGCAAATCGAAGCCCTACGCAAAGAGTGTGGGGTTTCGACTTACGAACTAGAGCAAAAAGGGATACATCCTTCACTTCCTGCAACTATTGAAAAGGGTCAAAAAGGCTACTCAATGGATAGTTTGATTAAGTATTTGAAAGCAATTGACGAAGATATTTTTTTTAGCGTGGGGAATTTAGTAAATAAACAATAATTAATAATTAAGCAAATAGTTTTAAAAAGACCAGTAACACGGCTATTTGCTATACATAGTGTTATGTGGCGTTATTTATTATGAATAAAAAAATAAACTTACTAATTGACTTAGCTAAGATAGCTTTAGATAAAGAAGATAAACGATATACGGATAGTAACATACTTATGAAGTTAAGGGGATTTACTGACTTGCAAATTGAAAGGATTCTTAATGCCACATAACGGAATGATTGTATGAGTAGATTTTTATCCGATTAAATAAACGAAAATGAAATTAGAGACAGCAATAGAGATATTAGATTATCATCAAGAATGGAGACTTGGTAAGCGTGAAGATATGATTCACGAACCTAAAAAATTAACAGAGGCTTTGGATATAGTACTATGTGAGGTTAAAAAATTACTTATACATGGTGCTGTGAGTACGTTTAAATGTGACTGTGGATGTACTAACCATTATAAAAACGAAATACACGATAGTATTATGTGTGCTGATTGCGGAACTGTATATGCTAACGTTTAAATTACTTATAACGGTTTGTATATGGTTTGTGGCTTTAAAATGCACTGACTTTGAAATTAAGTACTATCGCTTTTTCTTTTCTTTTTTTTAGAGCGTTGGAAAATTAACCTAAAAAGGCTAAATCACAAAATACCTTGAATAATTTTTATTATGTCATTTTAAACACTAAACTTTAATTAAATGAAGAAATATAAAGAAGTTAATGGAACATCCTACGATGTTAGAACAAGTGATAACCTTATCAATGTTCTTGAAAATTGTAGAAGAAACAACATAAGAATTGTTATTGACTATGGAGAAAGGACAACGGGTAACAGTTGGAATGAAGTTTATGATATTACAGGTCGATTAGGTAGAAGTACAGGTAATGTAAAAATACCTATACTATTACATAACAGTAGAAGTATTAGTGGAGGTGCAATTCTTGACCACTGTATTATAGGAATTAAAGAAAGTAAAGGAAGTAAGGTATTGTACTCTTATGGTGCATAACGGTTTGTATATGCGTTCGGTTTGCTTTTCGGAAATGCACTATAACCATTGTTACCCTTAGTACGGATTATTAATTACAAAACTTTATTAGTATTACTTTTGTATTTACAATATATTTACTATCTTTGACGTATGTTAAACTTAAAAACAAACAAAATGGAATTTTCAAAAAAACCAAGTAAGAACAAAAACTTCAATGTAACTAATTACAATGATGAACAACGAGATTTTTTTATTGGGTTAGGATTCACTGAAAGACGTATGAAAATTATGGGTGAATGGATGGAGGGTTCTTTATCTTTTCACGGAAGCAGAATTTTTGGATTCTGGAATGAAGAAGAAGTTGAAAGAATATATAAAGCAACTGAAAACCAATACGGTAAAGTAAAAGTCAGAACACTAACCACAGCAGAATTAATGTAATGGCAAAGACTAAAAAGGTTACAATTACCCTAACAGAAGAACAACAAGAACAGGCACGAAAGCAAAGCAAGATTTTGTTTGGAAAGGAAAATATTAGCGGATACGTTGGATACTTGATTGAGAAATCACGAACCTAGTATTAAGGGTAACGGTTTGGCTAAGAAGCGTAGCCTAAGTATGAACGCTTCAATTTATCACGAAACTTGGTGGGCTATGCTTTTTAGCTTGTGTTACCCACCGTTAATTCACTGAGATGAAACAACATATATATTTTAGAGAAGACTTGCAAGAACTGAAAACATTGTCCATAAATGAGCCTAACTGTTATTACTTGGGTTAACTTGGGGAAAAGGAATTAGACACAATTACAAAGTGGCTTAAAATAAGCCCTTATTCATTCATAGAACTAAGTAGAAAAGTAAACACAACCTTTTTTAGATTCTACCGTTTCTATTATTAACGTTGGGTGTAAGAACTGAATTTAAAAATTATTGATATGAAAAAACTAACAAAAAAGCAGATAAAAGAATTTGCAAGAATTTACATAGGAAGCCAAATGGCTTTTATCGATGGCGGGTGTGTATCTGATATTGCAAAAGAAATTACTGATGGAGATACAACTAAAATAATTACAGAAATAACCGAACAAGGAATGAGCATATTGAGAGGTAGGCAAATTCTGTCTTCTCCAGAAGAAATATTGGAATATGTACGGACTAATTTTTAAATTTTGTTTTTACATATTGTTACCATTAACGAAATGGCGTTTTAATGAATGCTAACGTATGGTTATATGATTAGATTTTTAACGGATAATTAAAACAAAATAAATTATGACAACTCAAATGACAATCAGACAAATCAGACAAGAATTATTTTCAACAGAAAAATATACTGTAATTGGTTCAGAGGAAATGACAAATAAAGAAAGTAGAGATTTCTTATATGAAAAAGAAAACCAAGACGAAAATATGAATGTAATTGATAACGGTACACATTTATTGATATGGGAGTAAAAAATCTAATAAAATGGAGTGAACTCAGCCGTAAATTAAGCGGTTCAGACAACTCTATACGACCAAATAAAATACCTAAGAAATACGAACGTAAAGTAAATCGTTTGCTCTGGATTCTCGATTTGTGGGAGCGTTGGGCAAATAGGGTATAACGATTAGTGTATGTACCGTTTGAGGTACGAAAATGGAATATAAACCATGTTAGCGTTTCGTTTTTGAGCGTTGGCATCAATAACTAAAAATATGACAGTAGAAAGATTAAAAGAATTGCAATCAGAAATGAGTAACGCAACCTTGATAAAAGAAGTAGAAAGGCAAATTACAGAACTTGCAAGAACAGGAGGTAAGAGCCATAGAATGTGCGTACCACCAATGCCCGAAGATACAGATATGATACTTTCAGAATTGGTGAAACGGTTTAAGTGTGCGTTGGCAAATGAACGCTAACGTTTTGTATAAGATTAGTACGGGAATAAAAAGCGAAAACCATCCGTACTGCTCGAAAATTATTAAAAGGTAATTCGCTGAAATTTGGCACTAAACCCGTATTAATTTTATACTGTGTTACCTGCCGTTTTTATCACGAAACTATGAGCAAACGACTTGAAATATTAAAAAACTCTTTGATTAAAAAAGAGCAAAAATTTGACGATAAACTACAAAACCATATTGATACGGTTAAGCAAGCAAACGGACAGCCTTTAAACGACAAAAGGAATGGACAAACAACATTAAATAAATGGGATAGACAAAATGAATCTTTGCGAAACTTGAAAGATAGCATTCAGAAAACTAAAGATGCTATTGAAAGAGAAGAAGGTAAGATTGTGGATGTTGAGCAAACAAATAAAATAATACCTGCCGAGATATTGGAATTAGTACAAAAGGGCGAATTAACACAATGGCGAAAACACCCAAATACTTTTTTTGTGCCTGACGTGGATAAGGCTCGTATTGTTTGGGATAACAAACGTAAAGTTGTTGCTCACAGATACGCTCACTTAATTACTGAACAGGAACAGCGGACTAAATTTGTTCGACTATATAATGGACTGAACTCTGTTTTAAATGGCAGGTAACGTTGATAATAAGGCAATGTAGCCCGCCTGAAAAGTGGCTATGAAAAACAAACGATAAATGGGCTATTTGCTTTATTTGTTGTTATAAATCTGATAAAATTATGGATGAAAAAGATAAGAGAATTAAGGAGTTGGAAGATGCAGCAATGAAGCTGTTTGACATGGTACATGATTCTGATTTGATACAGAATAAAATAAAAGCGAATGACTTATACGATATTATTAAACCAAAAACGGAATAATTTTATTTGTTTATAACACCAAGCTAATAGCCGTTCATGGCTTATTAGCGACTGTTATCGAGCGTTTTTTCAATGCTCGAAAGGATTAACCAAGAACTTTAAAACTAAGAGAGATATGAACGATAACGCTAAATATAAGAAACGAAAAAATTATGGATCAATTACCACTAGATTATAAAGTAACAATGCTGATAGGCGACTATTCAGATTTACTAACACTATTAGAAACTGATAGAGAAAAATGGCAATGGATGATAGACGATATTGAGAAGCAAATAAATGAACAGCTAAAGGAATAACGAATAGGTATATGAAAAGTTAAATTACGGATTATGAAAGATAAAGTTTATAGCTTCCAATACACTTATTGTATTTACGAAAGTGCTTTTGCAACAATTAGCTTGCACAAAACTGCCAAAGGTGCTTATAATGCAATGAAAAAACACATATTAAAAGAGTACAAAGATTGGCGTGAAGAAGGAATAAGGTACGGTAAACAAACATTTAAGCACGGACACTGTGAGGATTGGAGAATTGTTGCAATACCGATATTGGAGTAATTTTATTTTTTATATACCGTGTTACTAAATCTTTTTAATGTTTGGTAATGGCACTATACTGTGATTGGAAACATTCATGAGGGTGCGGAAAAAAAGATATTGCAGGTAACGGTAATAATATGAGTATGTGGGTGGCTGCTGTACCAACGGCAATGAGTTACTCTGGTGAGTGTATTCTGCTTGTTCGATTCAAGGCAGTAGGCTCTTTGGGATGCCACCCATTACTCATATTTATTGTTGTAACACGTTTTTAACATGGAGTATAACCGAAGTGGCTTAACTAAAATTAATTAAAATACAGCAATTATGTGTAAAAAAAATAAGAGTGAAAAATGTACTGATAGCCATTGCGGTTATACAGTATTAGCTACTGTGCCATACCAATGTTGCCCTGTGTGCAATGGTAACGGTCAAACGGTAGCTGATGGATTTACAAGTGATGCTTATCAAACTTGTAAGGTTTGCTTAGGTGCTATGATTATACCAATGCACGTATTACCACAAGTAAATGAGGCATTGTAGCTAAACGTTGAGTGTATGTACCGTTTGATGCCGTTAAAGATTTTACAAAAAAGATTAGGATTGTATAGTATTAGTATATATATTTGCTATACACTAAAGAACTAAGATTATGAAAACTCACATTGAATTATTTAAATCAGGTAAAATGGTAGATGCATATTTAGCATTTAAGAAGGAACAGAAAAAGCTAAATTGGTCTTTTAAAACGTATATTAATAAAATGAAATTACATCATGCCAAAGCAACAGTATAACATTAGAATAGAGCCGAGCCTTTTAGAGAAAATCCAACAGAAGGCGAAAGATGACCGCAGATCAGTAAATCAAAGCATCGAAATTGCGATAGAGAACTACTGTAAGGCATCTGGAAGATAATGATTTGTGTAAGAATAGTACGGATTAATAAACTAAAACTTTGAATAAATGACAACAGTAATAATAATATTGTCGATTGCCTTAATAATTGAAACTGTATTCTCTCCAAGATTAGAATTTACTAGAGAGGATAAAGTATTATTATTGTATGGAAAAACAAAACGTAATTATATAATATTATGGTAGTATTATTTTTACGGACGAGTGTATGGGTAGTTTTTGCCCGATTAAATAAAACTAAATTATGGATAAGATTAAAGAATTGACAGACTTTTATATGTGGATGCAAGAAAATGATTATGACCACAACATAAGAGTAAGAGTTGAAAGAAAGGCAGGAATGTACTTGAACAGGCTAAATGTAGGGCAAAAATTACCTATACAAAATGTTAGCAATCTGTTATGTGGCTCTTTCGACATTGATATAAAAACAAGTAGTGCGACAAAATGTAAATGTGGGCGTGAAAAATGGGAACACCCCAAAGCCAAATAATTGTTGCTAACGTTTAAGCTAAGGATTGGAATTTGAGGAACGAAAATTATAAACTTTAGGTGGTGTTAGCCATCTTTTAAAATTACAATTATGAGATACGGATGCAGTTTATTAAGAAGACACAATTGGTTTAAAAAGACACCTTTTGGATATGCCCTAACACACAAATACTTTATACTAGATACAATAGAACACATTAAATTGTGGCGGAAGTACGGTAGATACGATTATTGGAATACAAAAGAATGGTGTAACGAGTAATTTTTATTGTGGCTAACGGTTTGGCTATGCGTTCGGTTTGCTTTTCGGAATAAAATAAAAATTATGTATAAATTTAATATTAACCCTGATAAATGGGTGGATTTAGGAAAATCAGAGTTGGAACAAAATAAACCTTATTGGTTTAAGAAAAAAGATGGTAAAATAGTAATGGGTTCGCCTTTTTCAAATGGATATTCTTCTGGAATTGCAGATGTTTATTTAGATGAAAATGGATTGCAAATTAAAGCTAATACTTTTCATATTTTACGAGGTAGTCAAGTGCAAGAGGTTTCTTTAGCTGACGCATAACGGTTTGTGTATGACACGTTGCTTACACGAAACTTAATTTGAAACATAAAACTATAAAGATATGGTAAACAATAATTTGAAACACGAAAAGCAATGTTTTATACCGTGTTAGCCATCTGGTGCGGTAAATTAAAAACAAATTTTAATATGAAAAACGAAAGTAATAATTATTTTTTTAGGGAGGGAATTAACGTATTGTCTTTGTTTGACGGTATGTCTTGTGGACAAATAGCCCTTGAAAGATGTGGAATAAAAGTAAACAACTACTTTGCTTCCGAATTAGATAAACACGCTATAAAAGTAACACAACACAATTACCCACAAACAAAGCAAATAGGTAGTGTAATTGATGTGCAAGCAAATGAATTGCCAAATATAGATTTACTTTATGGTGGGAGTCCTTGTCAAGGGTTTAGTTTTAGTGGTAAACAACTGAATTTTGAAGACCCAAGAAGCAAATTATTTTTTGAGTTTGTGAGATTGGTAAAAGAAGTTAAACCTACTTATTGGCTACTTGAAAACGTAAAAATGAAAAAGGAATATCAAGATGTAATTAGCCAATATTTAGGAGTAGAACCGATTGAAATAAATAGCAGTTTAGTTTCTGCACAAAATAGAGTGAGATTATACTGGGCTAATTTTGATATTACCCAACCGCAAGATAAAAATATAGGATTATCGGATATTTTAGAAGATACTGAAATGATTCATCCAAGTGTAATACGTGGTAGAAGATTAAATAAGGCTACAATATTAGGTAGAAGATTAGATGATAGAGGTAAACGCCAAGACTACAATAAAGAGATACCAATAACGCAATGCCTTGAAGTGAGAGCGACTAACAGAAATAAAAGTAACTGCCTTACAACTGTTGCAAAAGATAATGTTTTAACCACTATGGATATTGGCAGACACCCAAACGCTTTCAAAGATAAGCTACCATTTAGATATTATACCCCTATTGAATATTGTAGATTACAAACGGTTCCCGAAAATTACTTTGATGGAGTTGCAAGCGAAAACCAAATGCGTAAAATGATTGGGAACGGATGGACTGTTGATGTAATAGTAGATATTTTTAACAAAATGGTTTTGCAAAAACCAAAGAGCGTGGGAAAAAAATAATTATGGTAATAACAGATAAAACTTTAATTGAAAACTAACGTTTAGTATAAAAAACATTAAAACGATTTTTTATACTTTGCCGTTAGCGGTATGTAATAATTACGGATATGACAAAAGAAGAACAAAAAATAGAACAAGAATTTAGAGAGGAATTACAAGCGTTGTTAGATAAATATGATGCTGAAATAGAATTAGACCAAAGAGGTCAAACCTATATAGAATACGATGTAATTCAAGTTACCCTTAATCAACAACACGACAAGGATACTTTTGAAATTACAAGGCAGATGATTGAATTTGATTTGTAGTATTACCAATCAGTAACCAAAGAATTATGAAAACAGTAATGATTATAAACGAAGAAACAGATAAGTTACAATCGACTTATCAAGTTAAAGACGAAAAAGTAAATGAGGAAGTGGATTATCTTAAAAATAATTTGATAAAAACCGAACCCTTTCTCATCACTACCGTATAACAAGGAAACGAACTTAAAAGAGCATATCATGGAAACAGTTTATAATTCAGAATTATTTAAGAGATACGGAGTCTTGAGGAAAGATGTTGAAGCCGTAAACAGTAGAAACAATGTGCTATATCGTTATGCTTGCAGGAGGTTTTGGGAAGATAAGCAACAGATTCATGCAGAGGCTTTTGATGATTTAGAAGACAAGAATCGAGTCACAGAAAGCAGATACATAAACACTCCTATTGAGTTGAAATGGTTTTGCTATTTCAGACAGGAGTTTGGGTTCGGAGGAAGGGTTCAATTTTCAAGAGTTTAACAAAAAGAAAAAATGGCTGATAACGGTAAGTATAAGGTTAGTACGCTTACCACAAAATTTCAAATTAAGTACTGACTATCATAGCGTATTAACTTTATATAATGTTGTACGCTTTTAAATTATTCTTATGGAAATTGTACATAAACAAATAACATACGTGATTGAAAACGTAGAGGAAATTGAAAAGATAATACGTGAGCAACCTGAAAAATGGGAAGCACATAACAGAAGTGAAGTAACGCAAAACTACAAAGGCGAATTACAAGTAGAGATATATTACAGGTTGCGTGAATAATTTTATTGCCTATAACGTCAAGGCTAAGGTTAGTAGCCATAATCACTAACCATCAAATTATAACAAGACCTATTTAGACTATTAATTTTAGCTATTGTTAGGCAATTTTAATTATGAAATGGATAACGATAAAACTTATGAAGTTGCAACTAAGAATAGTAAGTAAGCAACAAACAAAATTAGACAATAGTATAGTGGCACAAGCCTATAGGAATATGATTAAAACTTATAAAGATGCAATAATGTATCTTGAATCTCATAATTAATTCTCCACAACGGTTTGTATATGTTTAGTGCGATTTAATAACGATAAAACTTAATAGAATGACAGATTATATAAAACAATTAGAAAGTAAGGTAAAAGACTGTAAGAATACAAACACGATTTTTGATACAAGGAAATATGTATTGCTTGAAGATGCTAAAGAAGTACTGAACTAAGCATTAGTAGGGACTTAAAAAATAGAAACTATGACAAGTAAATGGACTGAAATAATAAAGAATAATAGAGGTTACTGGAAAATGTATTACAGTAGCAGTAAAAATTGGGACTACCCTTATTTAGTAGAATATTTAGGTACTGAGTATTAATGCTAACGTTAAATGTATGAACAGTAAATAAAATTATGAAAATTTTAATTGAAGTATTTAGAATGACCGAAGTTAGTAGCAAAGTAAGAGCTAATATAATAGTGAAACTCGGTAATGCTATAAATCACGAATATAGTATGAACTTAACGGAGCCACTTGTTGCGTAATTAGTTTACCAACTTGATTCTGAACACGAAACTTTGATACAGCACGGAATTTAGGCATAAACTATATACCGTGTTATGCTCTTTTAAATTAGATAAGATGAACTTAGAAGAAATTAGAAAACAAATATTAGCAGAATTTAATTGGATTTACGATTGCACAATACACGGTGATGAAATTGTAATTGAGGAAGAGTATGAAATGGGTGAAGATGAAAAAAACTCTGACGATTGTTGTGATGAAGCAAGAGAGAACGGAGAAATGATAATTGAAAAATTCCCAATGTTAGAAGTATCAAATTACTACTGTCATAGAAGCAAATATGCAATTGTAGATTTGAAGGTGAAGGATAATTGAGCATAACGTTAAATCTATGGGTAGTGATTGCCCGACTTAAAAACTACAAAAATGGATAGCAATACAAAGAAAGAAATAGCAGATAAATATATTAGAGAAAATCTAATTGATTACGGAGACTTAAACGAAAAGGCAGAAAATCAAATAAGAGATGCAATATTTTACGGACTGAACCAAGGGCAAACATTACCTATAGATAGTGTTACAGATTGTCCATCATGTAAAGCTAGACAGAAGAAAGCATTGATTGACTTGATGCGTCAAGATGAAAAGGATGGAATGTATGATCTGTAACGTTTAGGGTATGGTGTCGTTGCGACCTTACAGCACAAACTTAATTAATATTAAACAACTTTACAATTATGAATACAGACAATAAAAATACAGAAACCGAGCAATGAACTATACCAAGTGTTACCCTTAGTACGGGTTATTAAAACTGAATATTAATTAAAAACAATAATAAAATGAAACAGTATCAAAAAATACAAACGGCTTATTTTAGAGACCCTGAAAATAACCACAAAACATTACTTGAAGGAACTTGGGCAAAGCCTGAATTTGAGTTATTAAAAGACATTGATTGGATATGTACCGAAAAAATAGACGGTACAAATATTCGTATAATGTGGGATGGTGAAAATGTAAGGTTTGGGGGCAAAACAGATAATGCACAAATACCAACAATATTAATTGCATCATTACAAGATACTTTTACGAATGATAAAATGAAAACTTGCTTCCCTGATTCTGATAATGTTTGCATTACGGATATGGCAAATGCCAAAGACGGAAGTGGCAGAGCAGCAGACATTATTAAAAATTGGATTAGAACACGTACTACACTTGAATTTTTAGGCACTTGGGAACAATTATCCAATCCAGATTTTAAAGTGGTCGAATTTGACCACTTTAAAATGGAAGCAGGTTTGCCCAGTTTTGTTTTAAGTCCTTCAAAGTGGGTAGAAACCACCAATGCAACAGGTATTTTCACAAAAAAAGGCAAATATGGTGGTACTTATGCTCATAAGGATATTGCATTTGAATTCGGTTCTGCTATAAGTCCAGTATTTAAACTATTCTTAATCAAGGAATTTCAACGTCTAAAAGATGATGAAAATGACCGTTTACAATTGGAATGGAATCTTCAAAGAACACTTTCCAAAATCAATTATAAAATTCATACAGATGCTATTAAGGAAAATATCATTCCAAATCTAATTTCAAAAACTCAAATCAATTTTACTTATGCCAATGAAGCAGATTTGCTAAATGTGGCTCTTTTTGGAATTACTGCAAAACAATGGAAAGAAGAAAATCCCAATGCAAAAGGAAATATGCGTGATGATGCCAGTATTGAACAATTGGTAGTATTGAGTAATATGGAAAGTATCAATGCTTTACTAATTGAACAAGGGCTAACTCAAAAAGATAGATTGATACAACTCAATAAAGTAGCCATTATGCAAATGAAATCACTTTTAGAAAATGATTCGTTTAAAAAATTGGAAAATTAATGAAAGTAAACTACGGCATATATTTAGGTGTAAGTTACGCTTCCATTGCAAAAATGGAAAATGGAATGCCTGTAATTCTTAAAAGTAATGCTTTAAAGGATAAAATGCCAGTTTGTATTTACTTCAATAAAAAAGGTTCTATTCAAGTTGGAGATAGCGCATTCAATGCACATAGAACTGAAATAATAAATAATCAAAAAGATTGGAGCAGTTCTTCCAATAATTCTTTTATTGAATTTACCAGAACTTTAGGAACAGATAAAACCTACTACAGTACCAACGCTAATAAATCTTTTACTTCTACAGAATTAGTTTCTGAAATTTTCAAAACACTTATTTCATTTGAAAAAAGTAAAGTTGTAAATGCCGCAGTTATAACAGTACCTGACGGATATAAGATGAACCAAATAAATGCTATTCGAGAAGCAGGAGAATTGGCAGGTTTGCAGCAAATAGAAATTCTTCAAAAGTCGATTACTGTGACGAAAATGGATGCCAAAACCGTAAAAGAAACTACGTACAAGGCAATGACCTTATAGCCGATGTTAGCAAATCGTTGCCGAGCGATATTGAAGTAGGTAAGGCAATGAGTGAGTTAAGCGATATAGCTGATAAGGAAGCAGAAAGATAAGCGGCTATGTTTGCTAACGTTAAATGTATGTTATCGGTTTTGTTTTTCACAAAACTGGAATATACATAGTGTTATGCTCCGTGTTGATTTATTAGCCGATAGTGTTGATTTGAAACATTTTTATAAAACTGGATATTTATATATAAACTATTATGAGTGAAGATATACGAAAAATGATTGATAAGGTGAAGAATTTTAAGCAATTTGTTAATGAAAGTTTGGATAACACAATTACTTTATATCACGGTACTTGTTTAACTAATGGAGAAAATTTAACTGAAAATGGTTGGAAACCAATAAATAAATCTTATGGTGGTAATATGGGGAATCCTAATTATCTATACTTAACATCTGAATCAGAAGATGCGTTATGGTTTGCGGAAGAAAATGGATGTAATACCATAATTGTCGTAAAAAACATACCAATATCATTTTTAAGACCTGACCCAGAAGATGAAGCAGGTTTTACTATGAATGATTTATTAGGTAGGATGAATGGCGATGGATTACCAAGTAAATTTATCTTAACCAAAGAATTAGATTCGATACATTTTGAAATATTGAAATAAATTTCATATATTTGAGAAGTTCCTTTTGTTTTAAATTCAACACAAATATTAAATCGAAGAACTAAACTAAGACATGGTGCATAACGATGGGTATAAGAGCCGTTATTTTCAATGGCTTTTATACCGTGTTACCTACTGGTGCGACTTTAAACGATAAAACTTAATTAATAGAACTGAACCTTTTTCTTTTCTTTTTTGAGCGTTGGCAAAATTAATTTGATAAAATTAAAATATATGATAGATTTAAGATTAGGCGATTGCCTAAAGGAAATGATTAATATTACTGATGGTAGTATTGATATGATTTTTTGTGATTTACCTTATGGCACTACTGACTGTAAATGGGATAGTGTATTACCTTTTGATGAATTATGGAAGCATTACAATAGGATTATAAAACAAAATGGAGCAATGGTATTTACTGCTTCAGAACCTTTTGCAAGTGCTTTAAGAATGAGCAATATAAAGAATTATAAATATGATTGGATATGGGAAAAGGAACGACCAACAAACCCACAACTTGCAAATAAACAAGTATTAAAATACCACGAAATGATTTTAGTTTTCTACAACAAGCAAAGCGACTTTTTCCCGATAATGAGAAAGCGTGATGAAAAGAATAAACGGAATAATAAACCAAGAAAGTTTAAAAGCGGTGTTATAAACGGTGGTATGCCAAACAGTAAAGGTATGAACGAAAGCGGTATGAATGATTTAATTAAACCAAAATCAGTTTTAAAGTTTAATATGGAAAGAGGATTACATCCAACTCAAAAACCAGTACCTATGATTGAGTATTTTATAAACACCTACACTAAAAAAGGAATGACAATACTTGATAACACAATGGGGTCTGGAAGCACTGCAATAGCCTGTTTAAATACTGAACGTAATTTTATAGGTATTGAGATGGACGAAAACTATTTTAATATTGCGAGTGAAAGGGTGGGAGAAAAAAGAAAAGAAAAAGAGATTGAAGCACCAACTTTGTTTAATGGACTGAATTAAGCACTTGTAGGTAACACCAAGCTAATAGCCGTTTTTTATAGCTATTAGCGACTGTTATCGAGCGTTTTAATGCTCGAAAGGATTAACCAAGAACCCATATTTTTAACGAT
>Ga0222676_1000321_pt1 | contig 17129 bp, 33 predicted proteins | sample AntAcemetagen870_FD_179815 | JGI IMG/M metagenome (GOLD analysis project Ga0222676, IMG submission 179815) | Saline water microbial communities from Ace Lake, Antarctica - #870 | ecosystem: Environmental > Aquatic > Non-marine Saline and Alkaline > Saline | place: Antarctica: Ace Lake...
GGGATTCATTTTATTCTCCCTTATATGATTAATGATGTATGGTATGATAAACCTTATGAGATTTGAAAAGGTTAAAATGAATCCCGGTTTTTGGGGATTCATTTTATTTCAGCCCTTGGGGGCAATCTTGACGAATGGTCCGACTAAGTTACCTACAGTTGTGTAACAGACCGAAACATCCCCTCGGCTCATACTCTGAATCTGATAACACTTTTCGTCAGTATATTTCACCCAAACTTGGTTCGCAGAATCTGTAAACGTATGTCCAATTTCTGGTTCATACGGTTTGTATTTCTTGATGAATCTTTCAAGCTCCGCTCTTGGAATGATTTTTGCTTTTCTGGCTAGTATTTCTAGCTCCATACAAAGTTCATCATTGCTCAAGGTATCTTCATCATTAGTCATGGTTGTGTTTCCTTTATTTCACAGTTGTGTGTATGTGTGTATGTGTGTGTGCGTGTGTGTCGCCTTACACATTATTAGATGAATGTAATGTTAAAGCTCTTATTTGGTTTCTTTCAACTTGTCTTCAATCCAATTAAGTAGGGTCCAAGCGTCTCCGACGTCTGTGCTCTCATTTTCCTCACATTGTTCATCAAACATTGCAATCTGTTTAAGGATGTCTGTGTGTGCCTGTGTGTGCGTATGCGTATCAGTGCGAGGAAATTCTCTCCCTCTCCTCGCATTGTGCAGTTTGGCACCTTCAATGAATCCTAGTTGCATTTCAAGAGTATTGTTCTTGATAATGCGTTCACCCTCTTGACTTTTAATTGTCCGAATTAGTTCAGCCATAGCTACCTGTACCTCATTGTCTGAGGCAGTGTTGCGTATCAGTCCAGTGTGGATGATTGCTCTTTGCTTATGTTCTTTATTCATGTGTTTAATTTCCTATATGCGTGTGTTTGTGTGTATGCGTGTGTTTGTGTGTGTATATGTGTCTTCCGTCTTCATAGTGTTCTTCTAACCACTTAAATCCACTTTCGCGCCAACGTATAAATGAAGGTTTACCATGCAACCGATGCAATCTATCATGCTCCCAATATGATACTGATTTCTTATTACCACTCTTCTTCCACCAAGTTTGTCTTGCAGGTTTCCCACCTAATCTATGATCTTGCAATTTAGTATTTGTCCAGTACAGAATATTATCATCTTTGAATTGAAGTGTAATCATTTGCCGCGACCCTTGAATCTCACTTCGGTCACCTGTGAAGCAAGTTGATAATTATCGATCTCAATAACAGCATCTCTCAGAAATTGTAAGCATTTGAATGGCTCCCCGTAGCGGCCGCTTTCATCATGCGTATATTGAAAGTCACTCTCAATATTCCTACCATCAACCCACACTTGCAATCCATAATATGCAACCACATGCAATGACCTTTTGGGAAATCGCACTTTGAATTCATCAACAGCTACCTTTAATCTTAAGTCCGAGTTTGCGATCAGCTTGTCTTCAAACTCTTGATAAAGTTCTGCACAGACTTTTTCAAATTCAGCTTTAGATTTTATCATGTGCATTTCCAATGTGTGTGTGCATTTCCAATGTATGTATGTGTGCATGTGTGCATGTATATGCGCGCTTATACAGATATCGATGTATGGTATGTTAAACCTTATGAGATTTGAAAAAGACAGAATGAAACCCCTTGATGTCAAGGGGTTTCATTCTCAGGATTTAGCCTTCTTCTTCTTCGGTCTCAAAGCTGACTCGCAAAAGGATGAAGGATTCATCAGGTTGAATGTCGGCAGGGATATCCCCAACCCCTGCACAGAAGGTAGCATCAACCAACTCGCCCTTTTCAAGTCCAAGGGTATTGAGGGGAATGCGAGCATGAACTGCGCCGTCCTTCACTTGTTGAGCCTTGTATTGGCGAGAGTCACCATTTTGAGGAGGAGTGACACCACGCTTCTCACCCTTGGCACCATGCGTTTCCACAATGAATGCAGCGAACTCAGCCACATCCTGCTTAGCATCAACCAAGTTTGCGAGAGCATTTTCAAGCACAGAGCGAGAAAGCGTGTTATCATCAGTCATCTTGCGAACAGCGTCCATACCACTGGTGACATGAGCGAATGCGACATCTTTGTACGAGGGACCTTTACGATTTGCCATGATTTTCTCCGATTGTTTGTTTTTGTGTTTGGTAAGAATCTTTCTTACACCCTATACGATGTGTGGTATGTTAAACCTTATGAGATTTGAAAAAGACAAAATGAAGCCCACCTTGTAGGTGGGCTTCATTTTCAAAGTGTGAATGAGAATCCATCTCCGAATTCTGCGATTAGGTGTTCCCAAGTTGTACTATGTGCCATTGGAACAACTGCTACGCCATTCTCATCGCGAGCCTGAATCACCATAGCATTTGATGCATCTATCAGCCGTCGCTCGCCCCGATAGTTACAAGCATCTTTTCCACAAAGAGGAGTACATCGTAACCATTTCCTACCCCGCAAATCCAAGACGTGTCGGGAATTGGTCGCAAGTCATCTAGCCAGATTTTCATCTTTCATTCACATCATGGACGAATGTCTGATCTGTTTTTAGTGCTGAATAGATTGCCAACACAAGTATAATGCATCCAAGGAATAGTGCCAATTCTATTGTCATTAGTTTTCCGGGAGATCAAAGGGACCGATAATTTCAACAAAAACAACAGTCGCTGGCAAATCATTATCTTGCATAATGTTAAATTGAATATCTTCAGTGCTAGGCTTTTCGGCGTGATATTCTGGCCAATGATCTTCAGTGCCTTTGACAACAGTGTGAATAATCCATGCTTTCATTTCATGACGTGAAAAGACTGGACGGTCTTTCTTCACAGAGCGAGCCAATTTGACAACATCCATTTGCCAGACCATGGTGAATCCGAGACGAATCAAATCCTCGGCAAGTTTTTGACGAAGGACATGTGCATTTCCGCAAGAAAAATCGAAGGGGCCCTGGCTTTTTTCCATGTTTTCAATGGCATTGGCCTTGCATTGGAGTTCTTCGTAAGTGAGTGTTTTCATCGTTTCTTTCTTTCCATGGTGTATATTGTATTAGATGAGCGTGGTGTTAAACCTTATCCAATAGTGATGGGTGCGACAGGATTTGAACCTACATTTCTCCAAAATAACTAGAACGATCAATCTCCAGTTACCTGACGGTGTCATGGTGTATTAAGCCATTATTACACTAACGCTCCCATGAGAAGTTTAATTTCAAACATCTCAGTAAACTTCTCTCCATGTTGAACTAAGACATGGAACCCATGGTAATTATATACCTCTAGAAATTCCACAAACTCAGCCACATCCTGCTTTGTCCTGCATCCAACGAGTGATAATGAATTTTCGAAAACAAGCACATCTCTACCTTCAGGCAAGGTGCAAATGATCTTCAAAAACTCCACGAAGAATATGTGCATTTTGAGATTTTGCATGTGATCCGATTGACTAGGTGACTGTTCCATCTTTAGCTCCTGTGTGTGTGTGTGTGCGTGTGTGTGTGAAATGGTACGCCCTAGACGCCACATGACGATGAAAATAAACCTTTCCACCATTACTGCAAAGCGGATGTTCAGTATCTATGAAATACTCATATCCGAGAGTCTTGTCAAAACATGTGACAATATCTTTCTTCAATATTTGGTACACCCCCCCTGAATCGAACAGGGCACGTCTGGGATAGAAGCCCTGACTGCGAATCCATCGCGGGATGCATAAGTGTTCTCCATTATAATTCATCTCACTTGAAATGTCAACCCCTTTTAGTGAAACATTTTCTTTCGCATACATATATTGATGTGTGTGCTGCTAAACCTTATACATTTCCTTTCTTGCAAATAAAGTGCCACCAATTACATGGTGGCACTTTATTTCACCTACTATGCCTCAATCAAACCCTTGATTGTTTTGTTCTGGAACGAGACAGCCTTGGCATAATTGGAAAATTCTTTCCAGATTTGATTACCTGCTACGTTCCCCTTGACATGGAATGTCTCATCTTCTGCCCACATCTTCAAAAATGCTTCTCCTAGTTCAACCACATGGGCGGTTCCATTTTCCATCATCTCTTTTGCATTCGGGCGCTTGTTCTTCTTGGACATTTTTATTCTTTTCTTTCTCTTAGGTGTTATTAACGTGTGTGCGATTTGGTTCTAGTTGAGGAGACAGGGGTTTGGAAGATTGTCCTGGACTGTCAGCGAGTGATAGTCATGGACTGTCAGCGTTCCACTTGCATCTTCTTGTGCTGGCGGATTAGGATCTTCCTCCGCTTTCATCACAAGGTGACCACTCATAGGAACAATCATCAAGCTCAAATTGTAAGAGCCATCAGGTTGCTTAACTCCCACTCCCACTTTAGTCCAAATCTTACGGACTGTTCCACTTGCATCCTGCTTATGCTCAACCATCCAGATGAATTTCATTGACTTTCTTTCCTTTGTTTCTGGTAGGCTTTGTGCCCTACACCATGTTAGATGAGAAGCATGGCAAACCTTATGCGGTTTCAAATGTGTGTGTGTATGTGGGCAAAGGTTGCAATCTAGATTGCAACCTAGTAGGCTTTGTGCCCTACACCATGTTAGATGAGTGTGTATTCAGCTTCAAGAGAATCCAAGAAGGTTTCTTCGATGTAATCTTTATGAAAATCCCATAACTCGTATGAGTCTTTGTCAGATTCGCACAAGACCGTAAAAACATCAACACCTAAAAATGATGGTGTAACGTAACATCTAAGATGAATCCACGATTCATATGAACCGTTATCGTCCAATGCATGGTAACCGTAGTGAAATTCCAATTCTTTATCTTTGGAATAATTCACCAATCTCGTTCCGCTGTCAAAACCAGAGCCAGAGGGAAGAAACTCTCTCTCGATCTCATGAAGAATTTCTCTGTGTTTGGCTAACCATTCAGAATTTCCAGATTGTTCGCAGTTTTTAATTGCGCTAATTGTCATTGCAATTTTTTGGTATACTTTCATGGTTTTCTCCGTTTGTTCGTGTTTGCCCGTAGGCTTCAACTATTATGATTAGCGAAGTTGTAAACCTTATGTCTTTTCTTTGAAGGAAAAGCACACACACCATTATGGTGTGTGTGCGTGTGTGTGTGTGTGTGTGTGTGTGCAGATTACGCTAGTTTGTGGCCACCTTTAGGTTGAACACCATGAATCACCAATGCAAAGTCTTTCTTATTAGATGAACATGCGATTCCATCAGTTGTGTCAACCTTCAACCCTCGGGTCAATGCAACCAAATCACTACTCACAACGTGTGCAACTGGCAACCCAAACGTGGGAATCATTGCGTCGAACCTACCACCGTGTGAGAGGTTCAAGTGAAAGTTAGCAGGCAATTCGCCAACCGCTTTCAATACTTTCAGGCTTTTGGTGTAGCCGTAGAATTGAACTTCAGGATGCATATTGCAAACCATGATCCAGGCTTGCATATATTTGATAGAAAAGAAGTCGCCGCTCGTGTGAATGCGCACAATTCTTGCATGCTTTGGAAGCACTTTGGAGATTTCACTTGCGCAATGTGCAACACCTTTGCGTAGTGCGAGGCGAACGTCATCAAGATTATTCCAACGCGCCAAGCGTGTATTTTTGTAGAATGCTTCAGCACTAGCAGCATAGCAACGGAACTTGGTATCCGGACCATCCTGAATAGGCTTTGCACCATGGCGATCAACCTTACTTAGGCAATCTTTTGCGCCTGGACAAGTGTGTCCCGCTGGCAAGTCAAAGCTAACAATGTGCGCCTTCTTATGTCCCTTTTCCATTGCGAGTTTTTGAAGTTTGCGATTCCCTTTGGAAAATTTCATCTTGCGTTCCAGTGTTGGTTTGTTGATTTGTTCTGCTTACACCCTATAAGATGAGTGTGATGTTAAACCTTATAGGATTACCCCAATACTGTTTCTAAATGCATTTGCCCATTCAATCAATTCGGACAATCCTTCCCTAATCTCATCATCATCTAAACATTCGTTTTCCATATCTGTTACGTATTGTTTAACAACTTTTCCACTTTTCTCTGACGATGCATTGGCTGCATGTTTCATTTGTCCAAGCGTTTTCATCATTGTCCTTTTGACAACTGTAGTGAACTCTATTCCAGATTGTTTCATCTTGCGACGGTCATGTCTGTTCTTTTCTTTTCCACTTTTCTCATGCGGCCCACTACCACTACGAAGGATAGCTTGTAATGCAAATGGATTTCGAGATTTGGGAATTTTCTTTTTCATTTCATACACCTTAAAATATGGTGGTTGGGAATGGATTTGAACCACCGTCGCGGAGACTTTCAATCTCCCGCTCTACCAAGCTGAGCTACCGCAACCATTATGTAGATGCATCCGTGTGTGTGTATGTGCGTATAAACGTGCAAGGTTGCTATAGGGTTATTGCTAAGTATAGCAACCTTGCACGTTTAATGCGTGATACTGCGCTAGCAGTTGTGTTCCGATATCAGTATAGGGAATCCTATTAGGTAAATTGGCCTTATTTACTTTTAAGATAATACCCTTTCGTCTTCTGGAACCTCTTTGTTTCACTATTGCGCTTTTTGCGCGAAAAATCATATGTTTTTAGTTGTGTGCAACAGATGGTAGTTATTGCTTTGTCTGGTTCGTTTTGCCGGGATAGAATAGAATGAAATCCCTAAACACCTAACGAACGCACTCCCAGATAAAGCTAGTTGTTAATCCACATTTCTACTTCCCTTTTGTTGGATATGTCTAACTCTTTATATGTTTTATCTACCTTTAGTTGTTGTTAGTTCGTGCATGGTTACTGCTTGGTTTAACTGTTTGGTACGGCGCACGCCACTAAGCTAAATCTATTGCAACATTCTAGCGTCCTTTTGTTGGCTTGTTTGTAACCATGGCGGCCAAACAGGCTGGGGAGCGGAAAGACCCTTGCAACAAGTCTCAGGCCATCATACTTCTTCTCATTCGGAATGTCAACCCCTTTGGAGCAACAATCTTTCAGTAGAGATTCCGGTAACTTCCTCCCTACACCCTTTACGATGTGTGGTATGGTAAACCTTATGAGATTTGAAAAGGTTAAAGATAAAGAGGCACATTGGACGTACCTCTTTATCTTTAAATCAAGAGTTAGAGCGGGCGCATTGCACTAAGCGTGCAAAGGTTTCGGCGCACATCAAATGTAGACTGTGCCTTTTCCATCGAAAGATTACACCGAAAGGTTGTGCCCCAAGTCTCCACACTTGCAACATAAAAATGGAACCAATCCACCTTGTGATTTTTATGAGATAAAATCACTGTGCCTGTAGATTGTGCTTTAATTACACTATATCGTACTCCTGGGGGATTAGGGGCTTGCTCCAAAATAACATCGGCACCATTAGACTTGTCAATCATTTTTGCTCTCTCTTTCATCATATTAGATGATGGTGCGTATAAATCTTATGAGATTTAAACCTATATAGATGTGTATGTGTGTGTGTGTATGTATAAACCTTATGTGACATCAGTCACGGGAACTACACCGATGACTCTGGCCCGAGAATAGCTAACCCATAATGGCAAGCTGCTCGCGGTATGACTTGGCGACATCGGAAAGCTCGTCTTTGTCACGCGTCCCAATCGTGTCGTAGAGGCCGATCTGCTCTTTGCAGTAGTCGAGGCCCTCGAAGTCGCAGCCAATCGGATTCTCGACGTCAAACACTTCGCCGTCCGCGCACTGTGCGAGGTCTGCCCTGAGCCAGTCGGCTGCCACGGAGTCGACCTCGGTGGCGGTGAGGGAACGCCTGGCGAAAATCTTTGTCGAGGTCTTGACTGCGTCCACGCGTTCACCTACCCATACCTCTGCTTCCCCGACCCCGGCATCAGATAGCGCACGCTCGGCAGTAGCTATTTCAGCGTCGGTATCGACGTGGTAGACCGTGGGGAGGCAGAGGTATCCGTCGGCGTCGGTCTCTTCGATGATGATGTATTGCTGCTCGCTTGGTGTGAGACCACGAGTCATGGTGGAAACGTTCATTTGAGATATCTTTCTATTTTGGTTCCATTTGAGTTGGAACGTTTTGGTAAGGAACAGGTTTCGGTCTCTGCTTACACACTATACGATGTGTGGTATGGTAAACCTTATCATTTTAAAAACGGTCAAAGAGAACCCCTAGGATTCCTAGGGGTTTCGCAACCATTATGTAGATGCATCCGTGTGTGTGTGTGTGCGTATAAACGTGCAAGGTTGCTATAGGGTTATTGCTAACGCACCCGTTTTTTAACAATAACTATCAACTATGTTAAAATCCTAGCGGGTGACTGCATTAGAGCATGACTGTTTGTCCTGTCTTTCGTTAAAGGTGGTTGCCAACATGCACGCTGATTTATTTCTCTCAGTCCATTTTACTCGCACGACGGCCCAAGCGAGCAAGGCGACGTTGGCGGTTGGCAATGCGAGAACTGCCACGAAGAACAGGAGAAGCAGGCGGACTCGGAGGAGTGAAAGCCTTATCAATTTCTGCACGATTCGGAAGCGCACAAACCGAACCAGAAGCGATGAAAGCATTGTCAAGGTTGTGGAAATCTTCAATCGCTTTCACTAGTTCAGCCTTGCGCATGGAACCGCGTCCAGGAAGGTTGTACTCAGAAGCAAGGCGACGAAGTTGATCACGAGTCATGGTGGAAACGTTCATTTGAGATATCTTTCTAGTTTGGTTTCATTTAAGTTGAAACGTTTTGGTAAGGACCCGGTTTCGGTCTCTGCTTACACACTATACGATGTGCAGTGTGTTAAACCTTATGTGATTTAAGTATGTGGAAATAAAACCCCACTTGCGTGGGGTTTTGTTTTTCACAATGCTAAGCGGAAAAAGCTTTCATTTGATCTTCTTTCTTTTTTTTAAAATCCTAACAGATCATTTTCTATCTGTCAGCTTAGGGTCGACGCGTACGATGACATTGCTTGAAAACCACCAGCCTTCGCCGACATCCAGCTTTTCAATTTCTTTGCTAATGGCGGCGGCGACGAATGCGATCTGTGCGTCACCGGATTTTTCCCCGAGCAACGCGATGCGGACCACGTCGGCGGAGACCTCGTCGAGAGATTGCATCAAATTATCAACGAGGGAATCAAAATCGTATAGTCTTCCCAACCAAAGGAAACGCTTCTGTTCATCTTCAAGACTCTTTTCCAGATCCTCCAACTTTAAATTTAGCTCGTGGAGAACTTCGCAGGCAACCTCCGCTGGCTCCCCCGCCGGGTTTTGGCGAAGACCTTCTGATAGCAGTTTAATCATACGTTTGCATGCTTCAACATCAAGCTCTTTTTCACTTTTATTCATTTGATTTTCTTTCTTTTGGGTTGTTTGTCTTTGATTATTATAACAGATCATTTTCTATCTGTCAAGCCTGGGGTTCACTCTATTAGATGACAGGTAGGTTAAACCTTATCAAACAATTCTAATTCTACAACTGGAATACCTGTTTCAGTGTAAAACAGATCGATTACTCGTGCAGTGTATTCTATTGCAGTTCGCGGATGCATTTTAAGATATTGACCGTTAATCAACTTTCCTTCAATCACATCGCCAACACGCAAACTAGCATTGCCTACAATCCTCATAAGAGATCCTTTCTGTGAAGTCAGAAAGGATTGTTGCACAAGTTAGGACGCTTGTCAACTGCGGGCGCTAGAACTTCGGACAAATCCGGGCGCACGCCGTGACGTCGTCAATCTTTGATCGGCATCCTGTCCTCTCCTTTACTGCAGGTAGTATTCCCCGCTAACGAGGGCACGTTCGGCTTGTTTATATGTTCGATAGTAGCCCGACTCACGCGAGTATGGCCCACAGTAACACTCGGTTCCGATGTAATACTCGGTTCCGATGTAGCAGCCCGCGTTGGAGTGTATCACCTCAAGTTTGAGGGCGTGACCGCAATCCCCGCACTTAGTGGGCGCGCCCGTTGCGATTGTCTCTCCCTTTAATTCTTTTACTGCTTCAACTTTGGTCATATTGGTAACCCTCTCTTTCATCCTATTAGATGAAGTGTATGGCAAAACTTATGGCTTCTCAGTTCGATTCTAAGGCTCTAGAAAACTACAGCCCATTAGAACTATGGGTATTTAGATGCAAAATACGTGCATATGTATGTGTGTCTATGGCAAGTCTAACCAGTTGATTTGTGTAGCTGCATTTGAAAACAGGATTCCCATTTCCATATGTGTTCCCGCACTCTTATGGACGTGACCAAACATATGCGCTTTTAACTTGTTCTGACTATATGCAAGACGATTGGTAATCGTATCACAACCTTTATGATGCCCTCCCAAAATACCACTAGGTGGAGTATGAGTGATTAGCCAATCCGGATCTGAATCCAAAGCAGCATTAGCAACATTGCACATGGTTGCAGGATCTGATTCGTGATTCCAAGAACCGGAAATATAGTTAACATTCGGGAATCCTGCAACAGTGATCTCAGTGCCGGGAATTGTTTGTGCAGAAGTGTTCACATGAATGGCATTAAAACCATTGCTTGCAAGTTCTTTGCCAAGTTCAATGTAATCGTGATTCCCACTCACACAAACAACGGGGGTTTTTCCAATCACCTTTCGCAATTTATGGATCAACTTCCCAAAATCCTCAATCTGTCCCATGGCTTCATCCACATGGTTTCTTGAAAATCCATTGTCGGGAACGTTGTAGTGCATATCCCCAGTGAAAACAAACACATCAGGCGTATTTGTGATTTCAAACAATGGGGACCAATCACCATGTAAATCGCTAGCATGACATATTTTCATAATGTCTCCTACACTGTTTTTGATGAAAGGTATGATAAAACTTATAGGTTTTATTTTAGGTAAATGAAAACCCCACACTATTTGTGTGGGGTTTTATTTTATTTATTCCACTTCAAAAGATAGTTCCTTTCGGTAACTTTGCCGGATTCCTTCAGAATGGCGATCACCTCATTGTATTCAGTTAGAGAAATGACGTTCATCACTTGAGCGTACAAGTGACCGCTCGGGATCTCACCCAAACTTTCAATCGCATCGCCAATGATTTTCACGAGGTACTCTTGTTGTTTTTTTGACATTCTGTCCGCCTTTCATCTATATAGATGTATGTGTGTGTAAACCTTATATGATTTCAACAGCTCAAATGCAAAACACCCATAGAGTGTTTTGCATTGTCCCTAAAGTTGTGCGGCAATCTGTCCCATGGTTTCGTCTGCTTTTTCTCGATCTGACAAGGGTTTGTCAATCAAATAGTTAACTTGCTCTTGTGCTTCATTCAATGCGTCTTCAATGCAGTAAAAACCCCCGCACGAATCCACCTCGATTCCGTCCACAAGAATCGTCCAGCCACAACCTTGAGCACCAAGGTACTCCGAGAAAAGTTCAATCTCTTGTGCAGCTTTCTCTTTGCTTTCCGCACCAATCATTCCCACTTGGCCCGAATCAAACATGCATCCAAAAGGGGCCAAACTGAGGGCAATCCCACTGTGAATGTAAGCGTAGACCGGAAACGTTTCCGCACATGATGATGGATCTCCCTCGTCTACTGAAAGATATCGGGGGCATCCGTCAATCTTCAGAATGGTCTCTGTAAACTCGCGAGGGGATTCGAGATCAAAATCTTCCCAAATGTTGATTTCGATCGAGGTACCACGAACAACTTGAGAGGTACGTTTGAGCATTGGTTTCTTTCCTTTGTTGTGACAGTTATTGTCTACACTGTAATAGATGAACACTATGGTAAACCTTATTAGATTTCAAGCGTGCGTATGTGTATGTGTGTATATGTATGTATATATGGGATATAACAACCTCTGTATCTATTGTTGGCAGAGGTTGTTATATGTTTATTCCGAAGGTTGGCAGATAGGATCACAGTCTTTGCGCAATGCAATCACTAGATCCGCTTGTCGTGCAAGCAACCACCTCACTAGGGTTTCGCGTGGCATCTCTGCGGGGTTTTCCGCAATATCTCCCTCAACCGCTCCGAAAACAATGTGACGCAAAAAGATTTCTCGTGCCACTTTGGGACTTTTGTTTGAGATATCTCCCTCTTTGTAATAGCTTTTGAACTTGTCTAAACCGTGAACCATCTCCCACCAGTAAATCGCGTTTTCAATGTAATGCAAAGGACCGGTTTTCAAGTATGAAAGATGCCAGCGAACCAATGGCAAGAGTTCAGGGAAATATTTCTCAACCCGTACCTCACTGGCTACCCCCCATTCAGACGTTTTCCACCTTCCTCGTGTAGAAACACATTGGACAATGTGAGTCAATGCAACATATGGCGGCAAAGCCTTGGAATCACGCATCACCTTCTTGGGAGACACATAGCCATACTCAAACCGAATCCGGCTTTTGCAACCATGTTTCGTAAAGTATTTCCAGTTAGTGGTTTTTTTAGACATGATTAGAAACCCTCTTTAGCTTTAGACCTACACTGTATTTGATGAAAGACCGCACAAACCTTATGTGATTTTGTAAGTTTAAATGAAATCCCCCGGTTAGGGGATTTCAACTGTTAGTCTTCGTCTTCGTCTTCGTCTTCGTCTTCGAGAGATTCAATCAAATCGCCCAAACAACCGATGATGAAATCAGACGTTTCGTTGTCATGAACGATCGTTGTGTTGTAGGTATCTCCCGCATTGCAGTAGCTAAAACGTGGAGTAAACCGCGAATCAATCTCTGGCCCTGCACATTCCACACCGTGAAAACCTGCCACCTCATTGATTGCACTCATAATAATCTCAATCTCACTTGGGCGATTGAAACACTGGCAAATCCAGTGGTAAGTTTGTGGGAATCGCTCAAATGACTCAGGATCGATTGAGTCATTCATCAAACCGTGGACAGTCTTTGCAACTTCAAGCGAAAGGTTGAGTTGAGTTTGAATGTTTGAAAAAGTAAGCTGCTTGTTAGACATTGGGTTTCCTTTGGTTCGCTTCATTGCGTACACTCTTTTAGATGAGAGACTTCCTAAACCTTATACCATTTCAGGCGACACAGGGGCAAATCAACTGCCAACTCTCATTATCATTATCACAATCTAGCTCGCAACTTTCAATCGTTGCCCAACCTCCATCACAATCGTTTCCACCTTGATTCGTACTGAATCCAAAAGGGGCCACCGTAGGACGCGCATTGCAGGAGCATTCAACCGATACACGACACGTATCAGGCTCCGCAACCTCAATATATGGATTCACAAACCCGTCAAAACTTTGTGCCGTCGGTGCTTCTTTCTCAACATTGGCACGATATGTGATATCGTGAGAATCTTCAATCTGACTCAGAGGAGAGTAATCCTCACCGCATCCAATGAATCCCAGAGAAAGAACAAGAAGAAGTGAAATCTGAATGTGGCGCATGGTATCTCCTGATGTTGTATCTACACCCTATTAGATGAAAGATAGGGTAAACCTTATGCGGTTTCAAATGTGTGTGTGTATGTGGGCAAAGGTTGCAATCTAGATTGCAACCTTTGCCCCTACTACCTATCGTTTAGGGAGGTTGATTGCAGCAAGTTCTGACTTGAACCAATCCCGTTTAGATCTAACCTTGCGCAGCACCTCATCTTGAAAGAAAACATCCAGGAATACCATTTTTCCATTTTCTGCCGCAATGTTTCGAGGTGAAATCTCGAACTTGATATCATCGCCATATAGCATACATGCGTCGTAAGCATCAAGCAACGCCTCGCCCATTGCAGAATCAGGACAGCCCTCAAAAGCTGCGCGAATGTCCATTTTACCACAATGGATTTCAGGCATGATATCCCGCAAGTAGCTATAGGCAGCATATTGATCTGAATCCAAATCCCGCTTGGGAGCGGTCACCTTTTCATAAAAACGCATTTTGTACAATCCAAAGTCTTCGCGCTCAACCTTGGGAAAATAGGGAGACTCATCGAAGTAAAGCGCCATGCATTCTTTGATCGGATCAACCGATTTGATCCAAACCGTGCAACCATCAGTATCAAGGTATGCTGCCGAAAAAGAACCTTTACCAATGCGTTTCATTTCTGCCTCCGCTTTGTGATTGCCCTACACTATAATAGATGAGAAGCATGGCAAACCTTATAGCATTTGAAATGCTCAAATGGCAACCCCTATCTCTAGGGGTTGCATCGTTTTAGTTAAAAACGATCCGGGTTTCATCGGTGTTTGTAAACCGTGGATCGTCGTTTCCGCATCCACCGTCAGAACCAAAGAAGTTGATTCCAGGCTTTTCGCCATGCGGAACATCTTTGGGCAAAAGGTACTGAAAACCTTTGTAGTTGCCAGTGTCATGCAGGATTGATTCTAAGAGTCCGTTGGCTCCCCCACGGCGGCTTTTTGAGCAAGTAGAAGCGCGGTTTGCTTCGTTCACTTTGTTTTTGAGTTCTTGGACGTTAAACGTTTTGCGCATTGTGTCTTCTTTCGTCTAGTGTGGCAGTCGCTGCCTACACTGTAATAGATGAGAGGCATGGCAAACCTTATGGGATTTTTAGTCTGCAAAACAACCAAAACGTTATCTAGTCTTCGTTGTTGACAGTCTCAAGGAATGGAACCGGATCAAATGTCCTAGACCTTTCAACAAAATACTCTGCAAAATCTAGGCCAAGTTCTTCCTTCGCACCATCCGAGATATCAGAATCTCTAATGATTTCAGCGATCCTTTTGGTGCTTACTTGCACAATGCAGACCAAAGTTCAATCGACATCCAAACGATTCCAACCGTATAGGAACCCCAGAATGAAATCTTTTGTGTATGTTCCGACATCTTTGAATCTCCCTCTTTCTGCATTAGATGAGTGCAGGGATAAACCTTATGGGATTTTTAGTTTGCAGAAATAGCGGACCCTCTTAATGGGTCCTCTATTTCCTGCACCTTAGTCCTCAAAACCTTCTGCAATATATGCAGAATCTTGGCGGCGGCGGTGTTTGGTTGCTCGGCGCTTCCAGTAAACCGTACCAGTTTGGCCACCAGTCCACTTGTGCGCTTGCTTGCAATCCTTCAGATCGTACAACTCTCTCCAATGCGAAATCTTCACTGCATTCTCCTACGTTAACAGCCGTCTACACTCTATTAGGTGAGAGGTAGAGTAAACCTTATGAGTTCACTACCCAAAGAATGATCTCAGTTACTGCAAACATTCCAAAAAATAAGACCGGAAACAGGCTCAAGATTAAGTTTGCTTGATGTTCCCTTTTCCAGCGATTGATATTCATTTTGCATTCTCCCTTGCCTGTTTGGCATTACACCGAATAAACTGCAACACTGCTAGAGTCAAGTTAGTTTTGCCGTCTCGGACATTAGCAGTTAAACGGATTGCTAACGTTCTAGCAACATCATTGCGAGTCTCTCCCACTTGTTGCTTACCAGTAATAGCAAGTACGATCTTTGCAAATGCACTGCAACTTAATCCCTCGCTCGCTTGTAAAACTGCTTCCTGAATCTGCAAACGGTATTCCTCACACGTTACCGTCTTAACCTCAATAACAGGAATCGAATCAAAATCAAGAGCGTTAGACATGCTTTCCACCTTTCATCCTATTAGATGAACGCAAGGGTAAACCTTATGGGATTTTTAGTTTGCAAATGATAACCGTGTAAAAACACGGTTATCGTTCTTCCTACCATTGTAGGGCAGTCGGGAGATTCTCATAATGACGTTCTAGACGTTCTTCCAGATTCAGCGCCTGAGAAATCGATCCAATCTCTCGGAACTTGATAGCTCCGCGTTTCAGGACCGCATAGTTGCGCAATGCTTCAGGTTGCTTTTTGTCCTTTGAAAATGAACGCAAATCTTCGTAAGTCATGGCATCGAGATTCATCTTTTTATCTCCTCTATCTGGTAGGCGCGTCCTACACACTATTAGATGAATGCAGGGGTAAACCTTATGGGATTTTTAACTCTCAAAACGAGCACCAACCTTGCAAGATTGGTGCCATTCCTCTCTCTGTTAAATCTACTCTCCAGTTGCGAGCGCATGAGCATCCCAGAACTTCACCGATGCTGCGCGATCTTCATCATTAAGAGTAGGATCATCAACCTCTTTGGGAGCAAGAGGACCGCCAAAGGCGGTAAATAGAACGCAACTGTCTTTCTCGTGCGGTCCTGCAATGACTGTGATTTGACGAGTAGGACGCAAAGGACGAGACACCAGACGAGAGACATTGTCTCGTCCTTTCCGCTTCTCATAAAAACCGCCCTCAACTTCTGCATCACCCATAATAGGACCATACAAAGCACAATCCAACTCGCCCAAAGAATCGGGCAACTCAAAAGTTTCAATGAAAAATCCATTCGCCTCAGAATACTTCTCAAGCAAGAATGCCTTGTGCGCTTCAGTCAAACCATGATCGCAGTGGGAAGCCTCAACGATTTTCAACATCTTTTTTCTCCAGTTTCTCAGTTGCTCGCTACACCCTATTAGATGAATGCAAGGGCAAACCTTATCGCATTTCAAATGTTTAAATAAGATGCCCTAGGAATCCTAGGGCATCTTTACGATAGTATCGACGCTCCCATTTCTTTGACAAGCCTATCAAACACTATGTCAATAACCTAGCGGGAGACTACACTAGAGCATGATGAGCCCCTTTCCTCAAAACTTTTGCCAAGGATTATGTCGGCGACATATTACCCTTCGCGCTACACACCATTAGATGAATGCAGGGACAAACCTTATTCTAAAATTTCAGTCTCAATGATCTCAATAACTTCGGTGTAACTGTGAAGTTTTGCCCACAAATCACACGCTTCTTCAATCTGATTATTCTGGATGTGCTCATGCATCTGCGAAAACGATCCAGGGATCATTTCGTGTTTCACACTCATTCCTTCCTCAATCAGTTTGATGGCATACTCCTCCGCCTTTGACTTTTGTGCCCACACTGTGATATCATTCTCGCCGTCTGAGTAAGTATCCTGGACTAAGAAAACATTCATTGAAGACCTCCGCTAGTGCCTACACTGTAATAGATGAGAGGCATGGCAAACCTTATGGGATTTTTAGTCTGCAAAACAACCAAAACGTTATCTAGTCTTCGTTGTTGTAGTGGTGTGCTTTGCTTGCAATCCTTCCTATTAGATTACCACTACCCTAAACCTTATCAAATTCAATCTCATAAGGTTTCTTATCCCATTAGTCTGTTAAGACAGCCCCACCAC
>Ga0222676_1000326_pt1 | contig 17008 bp, 16 predicted proteins | sample AntAcemetagen870_FD_179815 | JGI IMG/M metagenome (GOLD analysis project Ga0222676, IMG submission 179815) | Saline water microbial communities from Ace Lake, Antarctica - #870 | ecosystem: Environmental > Aquatic > Non-marine Saline and Alkaline > Saline | place: Antarctica: Ace Lake...
ATCCGGATAAAACCAGCTGGACGCGGTGGTATAGAGATTCATCCCACGTGATATCGATGTCGGAGGAATCACCTGCCGGCTGGCCAATTGATATCCTAGTCCAGGCGCCAGAGGATCCGGATCCACTTCCACCGAGTTCGGACCAGCCAGTATTACCCGACGCTGTAGTTTTAACGTAAACAGTTGCCGGATTCGTCGACGTATCCATTGCGATATCCAGAGCAACGCCATTAAGGGCGCCCTCCGGTGTACTGGTTCGGACCGTGAATATTGGAATACCTGCAATTCTGGAGCGGAGCACTTCAAGCCAGCGGAAAAAACGTTCCGGGAGCCGGGCTTCTGGCGTTGTTGGATAATCTCGGCCTGGTTGCCCTCTAAATGGTTCGATCTGCCTGCCCATCAGTCGTTCGTCCGTTCTACTTCGGCATAGGCGGCGATAATTGTCAGGCTAACCGGATCTGATAATTCAATTTCAAATATTCTATTCCGGCCAGATCCAAGGCGGGCATAGCGTAAACGTCGACCAGTTTCGCCGGTGGCGCCAAGCGAAGCCTCGAGCCAGCTGGACCAGGTTGCGCCGGCATCATTTGAATACCTAAGTTTTAAGATAGGATTGGGTGTGGTCACGTCTCCGACGCCTGTCTCTACATCGATCGTTATCGCTAAATAATTCAAATTATAATTACTTTGGTGCATAACTTGCGAGCGGCGCCGGCGGATCAATTGCTGGCCAGCGTCCTCATATATTGACAAATCCAGTTTTAAATACTGCCCGGACAAACGGGATCCGACAATGTTATCCCCACCGAGAATTCCATGGCCACCCGCACGCCAACCAGTTCCGTCCTGCAGTTCGCGAGTCTCCCAGGCCCTCGCTTTCATGTTATAGACCAACGTCGATCCGGTTTTCGCATTGCTTCCAGTCGTGGCGCCAAGCTGCAGAATATAAAAGGTTTTGCCGTCCTGCTTGTATATAAACCCATAAGCTGCAGCTGGATCCGTAACCGTTCCGAGATAATGCTCGATCTCGTCGTTTGAAATTATTCCGCCCTGGGTTCCCTGCAGCTGGTAAACAAACCGGCCACCTTCTGGAGTTGTGGCCAGATAGAAAATCCCGTCATCTGATTCGGCGATCGAATGCGGAGCGAGGATCCCGACCTCCTGGGTTGCACTTAATACGATAACGTAAGGAAAGTCCGGATTGCCATTATTGTAAAATGCCTGGCTGGTCTCGTCGCCAATGATCCATAAAAGCGATTCAGTCGCTGCGAGTGCCAGGGCAGCATCCGGAGCGACGGCGGCCGCTTCGAAGTCCAGGGCATTCCAGCTGGTCGGATCTTCGACTGCAGAAATATAAAAATTATCGGTTGTTGAGTCGTTAACTATAAAAAAACCGTCCAGGTAAACGACATGGCTAGGGCTTGCAGGAAAGTCCAGATCTGCAATCGCTGCAAAGGTGGTACCGTCATAAGTGTATCCGTTGGCGCCGTCAACGATCATGATATGGGATCGGCCTCGAGCAATCTGAACCTGTCCAGAACTGGTCGACAGTGTTCCGATCTCGATATTCCCGACGTCCGTAGTCATCGCGACCAGCTTAGTCCCAAAAACGCCATAGAGCTCGTTTGCAGTGGATCCACTGCGAATTCCACTCGATACCATTTTGGCAGATCTGATTGCACCGTCTCCGACCGTTCCCAAATCCAACAAACCGGGGGCGCTCTCGAGGATAACCGGAGCTTTGGCGCCGACGCCTTTCACTGCCTGCATGAAATTGACCGTCTCCTGGTTGTTAACAAGGATCGATCGGGAGGTACTGGTCGGACCGACGAACGGTATTTGTATTCTATTGGCCATTAGATTACCGGGTTAAATCGAATAAAAGATCCTATATTGAGCTGGACAGCATCACCACTACTTACATTTTGTGCAAATTGAACTGTAACTGTTCCGCCTGGCGAGGAAGCGAGGACATGCCCTTTTATGATAACGACTGAATTATCACTGATATCGACTCCGATCAATCGGTCCGGAGTATCCAATTTGCCGGCAATGGAGTTTTTATAAATACTTTCATTAGTTGCGGCCGGGTCTCCACTTCCTGCTGATCCATCGAATGATAAGGCTATCCCCTCGACAAGTGCAGAACAATCCGGAAAGTTAATCGACCATTTAATTGATTGGGCTCCGGATATAAAGGTCCGGAACCGTAGAACCGCGTCAAATTCATAATAAGTTCCGGCCGATAACTCTGCTGTTAACTCAGTTGAATCGGTTAACGTAACTGACGACGAAATGGATTGAGCAGCATTGGCTCGGGCGTATTCCGGAGTCAATGAAAATTTGTCAGTGCTTCCCGCAATACCGTTAAATTCAATGCCACCCTGGACGCTTTCAAATGATTTTACGCCGGCAAAGAATCCGCGCAGACTCGAGACCGTTCCAGCTTCGGATCCGAGCTCGAGGACTGTCTCCCTCGTACCGCCTGAATCTTCAACCGAGAAAATAAAATCCATACCGTTGCCAGCTGAATGGATTAATACGTCGGATCCGCTTGATTCAAACAACAACCAATCGCCAGGACCGTCCTGTCGTAAACCGAGAACACTGGCCACTGCAGAGACATGATCCTGGACCAGAGAAACAACAGTCCCGGTTTTCGCCGTTTCGTTACTTGTTACAGCCAGTAAATTCCCGGACGTTAACCCGTCGACATTCGTAAGAGAAACCATATCCAGAGTAGTGCCGCCGATATTGATCCTAAACAACGGGGATCCAGCCAGGGCGTCATTGTCGTTATATTGGATATTAGAGTTGGATCCTCCGATTGGAAACTCTATAAACTCGGCTCTACTGGCTGAATCATTCCAGCTTAAAATATTATTGTCTGCAGGTGTTCCCGGGTATGAGTCGATATAACCGTCCGCATTCAATATAAAAGATCCGGACGCCATTCGAAACCCCATGGTTGCTGCAATTTCTACCCGACTATTAGCCTCGTCGAGCGTAAGCATTACAGTGTTACCAGGCGAGAACTCGATACTAGTATCGGACTCGACCAGCATGTAACCAGATATATTATCGTAAGAGATAAAGCCGGCCGTTATTCCGTTGCGTTTCCATACAACGCTCGGTGAGTCGGTGCCGCCGGAATCGATAATCAGGCCGACCTGACTGGAACCGTCACCAATAACCAGACCACCTACTGCAGTTGTCAATTGAGTAACCGTTAGCGAATCAGCCTCGAGCAAACTTGTGATCTCGGCAAGTGCCAGCGTTGTTTTACCTGTTGCCGCATCAAACACGAAATCGCCGGCGCCTATGTCCAGATCCCCGCCAAGCTGTTGAATAAAAAGAGTTGCTGCAGTTGTGGCCGTTGCCTTGCCCTGGATCGCCGGGAGATCTCCAGCCAGGAGACCGATTGCCACCAACGGATTAACACTATCACCCATAACGTTAAGAGCGTTTTTCGCATCTGTCAGCGTTAGATCGTCCCCGCCTTCAATATTGACGGCGCCGGTACCATGTGGCTTTAAATCCAGATCTCCATTGGTGTCAGTCGTAATGATCTCATTATTGCGAAGCTCTAGATTGTCGAATATCCCGGAAACTACTGCAGGATAAAAGACAGAAACCTCGTCGAAGGTCACGGATCCGGAGACGGCCGTCGATGGATCAACGCCGATCAATCGAATTTTTGCAAACCTGGCCAGGCTCGGAGGCGTCGAATTATATTTGTTTGTGGTCCAGGCGAGCGGGTTTGTGATACTGGTATAAACGTCGGTGTTCGAGATAGTTACCTGTGAAATGTCATACCACTCAATCCGGACAATGACTCGGCCAATTGCGTTAGTGACCATCAGGTCAAACCATACTCTTAGATCGTCGGTGTCATTGACGGCCATAAAATCAGAGGAGACCAGGGATCCGCCTCCGGATCCGGTCGACGTGAAACGAAACGCCGCCGCGCCGGCCGTCGAGTCGCTGGTGATTCTGGTATTTGTAGAACCTGACTCAGACGTCAATGTCCAACCGTCCGGAGTGCCGTCGCCGGTGGTATCAGTTTCGAATCCGCCGTTAACCTGGAGACCGCCGGTTCCGGTACCGCCTAAATTATCAGGATTCGCATTATCCTCGGTCAGAATTAAATTCCCGTTCCTGTCCTCGATCCTTAGATCACAATCGGCAGTGATCCAGATATTTGCTCGAGCGGATCCGGAGAGTCGGATCGGTCGCGTATGAGGCAATGTCAGATCCTTGTCCTTGTAGGCCGCTATATAACTAGTCGTTCCTGGCTCGTATAATTTAACGGTACCGCCGGCCAATGGTGCGCCCTGACTAGTGTGCTGCTGGCTTCTCAAAGCCATGATATTCCGGAGGCCCATACCTTAATCCCCTCGGTTTATATTAAAGCTGCCGCGTCCCCGTCCTCGTCCCATCATCAAAGCGGGATCGACTCGCAGCGTATTATTGCGCCGGTTCGAGCTGGCCAGATTATTCCAGGCGTCATCGAGGATATCGAGTTGTGCTCTGGTCAATGCTTTGCCGTATTCGCCAGCTACCTCATTGGCCAGTGCATAACGTAAATACCGAATGCCTGCAGAGTTCAATCGGATCGAGTCCTCGAGGCGCGTTACTCTGGCCCGGTTGACCAGTACGTCCATAACCAGGATCTGGCCAGAAACTGCCTGGACGTCCAAACGTAAATTACCGACTTCGCCCTCGCTTCTAGTGTAGAGAAGATCCTCGGGCGTTCCGCCGGAGTGTTTAGTGGCCCGGCTATTGTATCGGTCCTGGGTAATTATTTTGATAGGGAGATCCGATCCAGGCCCCAAGGTCAAACGTTCGGTTGCGGTTAGGTCCATCAAGGAAACAGAATTCAATCGAATATCGTCGGTAGTGGCGTCGGTGGCCAGGTTAATATCCGGAGTGACAACAGTGGACGACCAGGTGAAATCCAACGTATAAAAACCGGAGGAATCGATCGTTAATGTATCGAATTCGGTCGCGCCTTCTCGGAGCTCGATATCGATATCGCCGGCCGTGACTACAGCGTCAACACGTAAACGATACTGGCGGCCTTGAACCATTCCAGCCAGGGCAACGGTGGAGCTCGTCGCGCCTGCAGGTGTTTCAACTTTGTATTGATTGTTTGTGATGACGACATCTGCATCAGCATCAACCGACCAGGTGCCAGTCGCCTCAAATCGCCATTGATCGACCAGCTCGTTATCAGTAATCGTTCCGCCAAGTCGAAGGTATGCGGATTCGATATAAGTCGGTGCAGGATCTCCGAGGCCTGTCTCGAGGGATCCAAAGTTATCGGATCGCAGCGATCGGGCAGGATCGGCGCCATAAGTGTAATTAGCCTGGCCAGATACCAGGTTGAAAAAATGGGTTGATATTCCAGGGACAAAAAGGCGGGAAACTGCCTCGCTATCTAATAGGCCCTGCAATGCGTCGAAAGCATCACTTTGATCATCCGGGGAGAGCGTCGCGCCCTTCCCCGGTTCATTAATCAATCGCAGCGATCGTGCGATCAGTTCACTTGTTATCACCAGTGGGGGCCTTTTTCTCGAGGGCCGTTACTTTCGTTTCGGCCGTTTTAGCGCGTTTTTCAGCTGCGGCCTGGGCGGCCTCTGCTGCTTCTGCGCGTTCAATAGCCGCTTTTAAATCAAGGGTAGTTTGTTCGAGAGCTGTCTCGAGTTTGACTATCACCTTATTATCGACTGGTTGTCCAGTCTGCGGCAACTCGGCGGGCGGTGGAGTATCGTGCCAGCCATTGTCCAGGGCTTCTGCAATAGCATCGGCGCCGGTGAATACTTGTCCTGCAGGAACGTCCAAGCTGTATAGCATGGATCGAAGGTTTGTTTTTTTCGAATCTTTTGACATTGAATAACTCCGGTTAGGTATGGATCCCGATCGCCATACGCGACCAGGATCCGGGCGGCCATTATAGACCGCCTTTTATATTAACCCCAAAGTCGGACGCCGAGCTCCTTGTAAATGGCTTTCACACCATAAAAGATATCCAGACGTATGATCTCGTCATCCGTATCAATATCATAAGCCTTGATGACTCGGAGCGAATATCCGCGCCAATCAGATCGGGCCTTGAACACTGCCGAATCAGGCAGCTCCAATGGACAAGTAACCAGAGCCAGGGCATTTTTATGAAACGCCAGATTCTGTGCATAGGCTGTTGAGGCCGTCCCTTTGATCACGATCGCGGCATTATCTGCAGGTAAAGCGTCTACCGTTTGATAGGGTGCTGTCGCGGCGTCGGATCCGTCGTTAATAGCAGGATATACAGTAATGCTCCCGGCGCCGGTGGTTGTGTCCACATTAGCCAGGACGACAAATTCCTGTAAAACGCCGAGTGTTTCCTTAGAAACATCATTGACACTATTAACGGCCGCCATAGTAATAACATCACCTAAGACCAGGGCGCCGGCAACCGATCCGGTCATCCCATCAAATGCAATAACTGAAGTATTGTTTGCAAACGCTGCATTATTAACCAGAGGCGTACCGGAGTAAGCTCCGACTGTATGGGTAGCAATGTTTTGATCGCCGTAAATATCGAAATTGGCGATCTCGCCAAGTCGACCACGTCGGACCATTCCATGAACTATCTCGGCGTTGAATATACCGCCGGATCCAGTTCCGCCTAAACCGTCAGCCATTCCCCAACGGCCGGCCGAGTTAAGAACCAGGCAACGCAGACCGTCATCAGGGACAGGCTCGTCGTCCATCTTGACAGCGACACCAGTCAGGGCAGCAAAATTGGCGGGAGTTGTTCCAGGTGTACCGGAGGAATTAAAGAACTTGGTAGCGCCTTCGACAGCGAGATCCCGATCGACCTTATTGGACAGGGCAATCATAGCGGGCTTGATATAACGTTCGGCGTACTCCTGAATCGTCATCGTCAGATCCTGACTAGAAAACTTCCAGGAGACGTGCTTCCGCTTGTCGATGGTCAATGTGTCAGTTTCTTCTAACACGTCCTGATTCGATCGGGTCGCGCCGTCAGTAACTTTAAATTTAACAGGTTTACGGATGGTTACAGAGGTACCGATTTTTACAAATTCGTTTTTGTAGTCTCGGTGAACGAGTCCGCCAAGAATGATATTATTTTCAAGTTGAAACAATCCTTCTCGTGCGATGGTGGTCGGATTGACTAAAGTATTAGCCATGATAACTACTCCTATCAGAGGGCCAATACTTTTAGCCCATTAATTAACGATAATGACCTCGAGCTTCTTCTGACTCTCGGGTCCTGGTTGCTGCATAATCGTCCATGTCCATTTTTTCGAGTGACTGATTTGTCACCACTTTTCCACTGTCTCGCGAGTCGTCCGGTGGATCGCCGGCCTTCGTTGCCACTACATCACCAGGAACCGCCGGTTTAGTTTCTGCCGGTTTAGTTTCTGCCGGTTTAGTAACTGTCCCGTCTGCAGCGATTAACTTTCCATCAGCTGCCTTTGTTTCCAGTGCCTCGAGTGCCGTCGTTTTTTCAGATTCCGGCAAATCGTTTATTCTGCGAGCTTCAACAGGATCACTCGTCAGGTGGATATAAATGTCGGGACCTTGATCCGAATCCATCATAAATCCAGCCATTACCTCGTCGACTGCGATATCAGGTACTTTCAATGCCTCCAGGAATTTATCGCCGTGGTTTTTTTGTCCGAGCTCGTGGAATTCTTTCATTCCAGGAACTGGCTTGTGATCGGTCGCGGAGTCTGAACTCGAGGAAGCTGCTGCCGTGGCTGCTGCTGTCTCTGCTGCAGTCGCTGGAGGTTTAGCGGGCTCGGCTGTCTGGTCAGTTTCCCATTTAGCAAAATCTCTGGCGTATTCCTTTGGATCGGAATAACTCGTGAACTCAGGTTCTGGAGTTGCTTTGACTTGTGCTTGTCGGGTTGTGGCCAGCTCAGTCCGGAGTCGCGTCAATTCTTCACGATCTGCGGTTTGACTCTGCTCCATGGTTGAGATTTGACGCGTCATTTTTCCAATGCGTCGACGGGCGGCTCGGCCGCTCATTTTCGGATTGTTGTCAGTCTCGGAGGCTGGTGCTTTTGTTTCCGTCGAAGCCGGTTCGGCGGTCGTTTGCTCCGCTGTTTTAGCGGAGGCGGCTGGTTGAGCGGTCTGATCATCCGGGGAAGTTTCCGCCGGTCCGTCCGATAACGTAATCGCGTCATCAGGTGGTCGGGGCGCCTCCTTGGGGGCGGGTTTGGTCTGATCTGTCTTCTCTGCCATGATATTAATCCTCGTTTTTCAGTTTATCAATAGGTAAATGCAATTGTTTAATCCTCGATCGCTGGTTCAATGGGCTCATGGAATACCGTTTTAACATCGGTTTTCAATTCAGCCATTAAGCCAGAAACGTCCTTATAGGGTTGTGTTTGCATGTATAAAACAAGTTTCGAAAAGGTCGAGGGCTGGACAATAAAATGGGATATCTTTTTCGGTTCCGGCGTGGCCGGGCTGGTCTTGTCGTTCAAACTGCCTCCTGGTTCAGGTGTAATAAATCTGGACAACGGCCTCTATGGCTTTTATCCAGAGTGCGATCCGGGTCTGGCGTTGCTTTGCCATTGCCTGAATAAACTCGGCTTCCTTTCGTTCCTTGACGACTAGCGATCCAGTCTCGAGGACAGCTACTCGGTCCGATTCCTGAATTGTACGCAATTCATTGACTCGATCCTGTATTAAATCTAAATCGCTATTTACAAGGACCAGATCGGCGGCCAGCTCCTGGATATAATTCTCCGGATCCCCGGTAACTGTTAGCGCGTCATCGGATACCAGATAACGCTCGGCCTCTCGTTCGGCTTCGCGCTTCAATCTTTTCTGTGCCTGGATCCATGCGGGGTGAGGACGTCGACCAGGATCGGCCATTTTGTCCGTAGCAACTACCGGCGGAATAACTACAGGCGTGATCGAAATCGTCGGCGAAGCGATAACCGGATCCGAACTCGTGACCAGGGCTGCAGCTGGAACCGTGACCGTGATCACTTCGCTTGATTCAATATCATAGCCAGGCGTCGCCGGGATCGTGATCGTTGCAACAGTATCAGAGGTCCGAACTACTGCAGTAACCGCCAATAGATCTCTAACCAGGTTATTCCAGCCAGTGGCCGGCGTGGCTGCAGCGTCCAGGCCGTCGATGATTGCCTGGCGTTGTGCGTTAAAGTTAGCGCCTGCAGTTGGCCAGGTATCATTATTCAGGGTTATAACGATCGTTCCGCCGGTATCTCGTATCAGATCCTCGTCGACCGAACCGACCAGGGATCCAGAGACGGCCGCCGATATCGCCGCTGCGTCAATATAACCCCGAGTAACGACATCGGCGATCGCTCCGGAAAACGTTCCGTTTCCATAACCTCGAGTAATAATTGTCCGAATAGACATTAGGTCGCTCGGGTTATGCTCACTGGATTCGAGGCATCACTAAGAGTACATGTCGCTGCAGTCGTAGAACCGTCGATCTCTCGAACTGTTAACGCGGTACCTGATATTACAAAATCAGTTAAGGCCTGCTGTATCAGGAATAGAGCTTGCGCCGGCGTTGGTGCTACGCCGTCCGCTGCATAGGATTCAGTTAATTGAGTGGTCCATACATCGGCAAAACTTAAATCCTGCAGGAGACTAGCAACGGATCCGGCGGAGTGCGTCGAGAACCCAGTCGCAGTAACTGCAGCGCCGAGTTGAGTATCCATGTTCGCAGTCGCTAGACCGAGGGCGCTCCTGGTCTCGATCGCTGTTAATGGATCGATCGTCGAGAACCCTGTTGCAGTAACTGCAGCGCCGAGTTGAGTATCCATGTTCGCAGTCGCTAGACCGAGAGCGCTCCTGGTCTCGATCGCTGTTAATGGATCGATCGTCGAGAACCCTGTTGCAGTAACTGCAGCGCCGAGTTGAGTATCCATGTTCGCAGCGGCCAGGCCGAGAGCGGTCCGGATCGCCGTATCAACAACAGCGGCCGCCGTAGTATCCAGAATAAGATCCAACCGGTTGCCGTTAATCCAGTCATCGAGGACCTGGGCTCGAGTTGCTGTTAATCGGACAGCTGCAGTATTCATAGCGTCGATATCTAAACCGCCGAGATCTGATACCACTAAACCGCCGGCAGCGTCGGCAGCAAAACCAGGGAGCGCCGTCATACCCATACGGATAGCGTCGTCCGGATCAAACGCGACCAGCTGGACAGTTTGCGGGAGAACAATCATTCCGGTTGCTGTCCCTTGAATGCTTACAGAAACAGCTCCAGACGCCCATGCTGCATCAGGTGGATCATATCGATAGTGACCGGCGCCGATCTCCTCCCAACCGCCGTCAGTGTGCGCGGTAGTCAGGGCGGCCAAGGCTGCCATAGTCGGAGTAACAACCGCCGATCCTTCTCGGCGGTATGTCATGGCCAGGGCCGAGCTACTGTGAAGCAAACCGAGTTCGGGGGTGCCGTCGGTCGCGTCGATCACATAAACGTCGACAGATTTATCGGCACTGTTTATCTTAATCTGTCGCATGGTTTATTCCTCTTTACGTCATGTTTCGAAGTAGGTTAAATCGGTCCCGCTGATTAACAACCTCATTATTCAGGCAGTCGTGAACGTCGTGGTGCATCACCAGAGACAGACGCAAATCAGTGACCATTTGAATCTGGAGTGATGTCGCGTCGGTTATATCCTTGTCATTATGAAAAACAAGATTAGCCAATTCGACAAGATCATTACTGCAGTACGAATAGAGTTCTTGGAATTGCTTGTAATACTCCTCGTTACGTTGTGTTAACTGGATCAAGCGGGTATTCATGGCACTGGCTTCTTCTACCAGTTCTGGCCATCGTTTTTCTGATACATGCGACATAACTCGTTTTTCCTATTGTTGTTGGCTTAAAAATTGTTGAATAACTAACGGGACAATTGACTGCACAGCTCCGCCGGTGGCCGCTTTGATTACACACTTGGCACCGAACCGAATTCCAGATCCGGACGACCCTATCGTAATAACCTCGGCGGGATAGTCGCCGGTTGCAATCGAATAATAAAAAGCGCCCGTTTGCGCTCCGCCTCCGATGATATTGGCGCCGTCGGTGATCTCGGTCCAGGCATCGATTCCACCGAGCAACGCCGGCGCCGATATTGTATTCGCTGTTGACACCGAGCCGAGACAGACAACCAGATCCCCGTCATCAACGTCGATAGATGTGAAATTTGGAAAACTCGTCGTGCTTGAACCGACAATCGATTCATGGCCAGTGAAAGGCGTGGTTTGATCTACACCAGCACAATTAAAAATAGCGGAGGCGTCATTCAGATCGGTGGTGCTGATATCCGCCTGATAGGTTCCATCCGACGCCGGCCAGGTATCCGCGTCAACAGAAACGCCAAGCATTGACGCGCAGCGGGTACTCGATCCATTAACGTCAAATGAATCTGATCCGAAGTCTTGGGAGGCTATCGAGTGAGTTCCTTTTGCGGCGCCGGCCTGGTTCTCTGAATGAATCGATAAGGCAATCAATGCGACGTCAGATCCTGACTTCGAGGATATCCCCGACGCGACAGTATTCCCGTCCTCGGTATTAATAACCGTATTGTTAATCGAAACAGCCATATTATTTAATCGGCATCCTCGGGGTTGTCGGTGAATTCGGGCGTTGCAATCATACCGCCGGCGCCGTCTGGTTGTATATGAACGCGGTCCGGCCGGGCCGCTTCCTGCGTAATCGGTCCAAGTTTCAGATTGATTGTCTGCCCGCCGGTGGCTGGCTTATCATCGGTACTGTCCACCTTGGCGCCGACTGCATTGGATCCATTACCAACCGGGACTATTTCGCCATTTCCGACTGATCGATCGACATATCCCGAAACCCGCCTTAAAGCGTCATAGATAGCTTCCGCGATCTGATCCTGGATATTGTGAGCGCCTTCCTCGAGTGCATGCTCCTTCATGGTCTGCGAAATAATCTCCTGGATCTGGCCCATCTGTTCGGCACCCGGTCCTTCTTGTCCCAGGGCGGCCATTTCTTTCTCGGCTTGTTTCAGGTCTGCAGCTGCTCGGGCGGTTTTCGCTTCGGCCTGTTTAATGTCTGCAGCGGCGCCGGCCTTTTTGGCTTCGGCCGTTTCCATTTCTGCCTGGGCTTTCAGTTCCTCGATCTTAGCGATTTTCATTTGTGCCTGCATTTCTGGAGACAATGGCGGCTCGTATGGATTGCCGTCCTCGTCCTCGAGTGCTCCAGACTCGGCGTTTTTGGTGACGCCTTTCGGGAGATCGTCCAGCTTCTCCTCCTCAGTCTTGAGCGCATCCGGTAGCATTTTCCGCAATACTCGAGCGATCTCGTCCGATCCAGGGATACCCAAATTCTTAACAATCAAGTGAACAATATTCTGGGCTGCCTGGGGTCCTAAAATCTTGAGCATTTCCATCTGCAGGTCGGACGCTTCCTGTCTGAGCGTCGCATAACTTGCGCCTGTCTCGAGAGCCACGTCATACAAACCGTAGGCAATATCATGAATGAGTAGCGTCTGGCCACTCTCCTCGTCGTTAACTGCCTGGTTGATTTCAACGAAGTCGGTCGAGTCGTCCGGATTCCGGATTCTCATTAATTGTTTTGTATCCATGATTCGAGGGATCGCCTCAACAGCACACCGACCCATTTGAACTTGCGCCCGGCCGAGGTTATCAGGAAACTGGAAAGTTGCTGTTGTGCCTTGTTGCTGCCGGGCATGGATCGCTTTCCCGCTTTTCTCGTTGCCTTCACGTCCAAGGCTGGCGTCATGCAAACCGATAATCGTCTGCATGTCCTGGCCGTCGTGGCTGGCGTTGGCGAGCTCGGCAGCTGCAGCGCCGGTCGGGAAATTTCGCGACGGTATAGGATAGCCTTCTATATGTTTAAAACTCAAATACGGCAAATTTCGATTGTTCGCGTTATCCCATAGATCCTCATGCCCTTTGAGTTGCTTGTCTGCAATAATCCAGGGAACTTTTGGAGCTAGGGCGACAGTTTCGGCCGCTGCTGTTCTCCAGTAATTATAAGATCGTTGGGCGTCGTGCGCCTGGTGATGGGCTGATTCGTGGAACGTTTCCCCGTCGACCAGCTGTTCCTCGCCAAGGACTGGAAAGATCGGGATAGCAGAAAACGGCAGATCGAGCGGACCCTCGAGGATATCGTCGCCGCTCATTTTTTGCCATACACAGATCGGGCGTTTAACCGCTTTAATCATTTCCTTGCCGTTATCATCTTTAGCAATATGAATCCCGAACTGTTTTTCGAGTTCATCGAGGACCGGCTCGACGTCCTTTCTATAGACGATCTTGCCGCTGGATAGCATCAGGGCCTCGTCCTGGCGATGGTCCAAGTGGAAGTATTGAGCAATACGAATAGAGTCCCTGTCGTACCAACCGTCATAGGCCATTCCGGTTGTATTACCCTCGAACGCTGTCACATTCTTCCCCGGGTATTTTCTCTCGAACGCCCCTTTTCTCATGTTAGTAATCATGAAAGCGTCCTCCATGTCCCGGTAGTCAGCCTCCTCGGCCTCCGGATCCAGCATGATCCGATAACTGTTTTTAACTCGCTTAATTACCAGCTCCTGAGTAAATGGATTGACCTTCGACCAACGTGGCAACATGTAAAAATAACCGAACCCATGATCAACAGCGTGTTTGGCCGCTGTATCGTAGGCCTGGTCCGCTCGAGATATATGCTCTATGTTCCGGATTACGCCGGCGTAGATATCGCCCATTGAGTAGTCCTTTGTCCCGACTACATTTTTCATACGAGGATCCGCGCCTCGATTGGTTTCAACCGGTGTGACTTTTACCGACGTCCGCTCCTGGCGCATACGGTTAGTAATCTGGCGATTCATCGATGGGATCAAGTTATAGGTAAGACAGGGCCGGCCGTCCAGATCTCGGTCCGCCTTAATAGCGGGCGGCCAGTGTTGGCCGTTTACCATTTTATCGTCCTCGAGCCCGACGTCATGGATCCGACTCCAGAAAGCCTCCATTGTTTGGTAACGTTCACGAATATGTCGGAGGCTCCCAGGATCGCGCTCCGGAGCTGCGTCGGTAGTAACAATCGCACTATCTGGAATTTCGTTGGCTTCTCTGGACATTATTTCTCTCCTGCTACCACTCGCCGCGACGGTTCGAGGTTTGTTTAGTTTCAATAGGCCGTTGCTGGAACGCGCCCTCAGTGTTCATTATGTATCGCATATCATCCAGCAAGTGATCATGTTCCTTTACGATCTTGCCTAAGTTGTTACGCCGGTACAGTCGAAATTCTTTTTTCAAGTAAACCAGTGTATCGAATGCTTTTAGTTTTCCGGTCTGGATCATGGTCAAACAATGCCGTAATCCCGAATGGACTGCATTATTCGCCTTTACGAGCTCGAGGCCAAGGTCCTCGTATTCTTCTTTCATTTTCGTGCCGTCCTTCATGTTCCCGACGTTATCGCCTGCAGGATCCATCAGGCCCTCGATATCTGGCCAGGGTAGCATCGCTTTAATCCCGGCAACGTGGACGACTGGCTGGTCCTTCATTCCATAAAATTCGGCGACGAGATAGTGCTGGTCAGTATCAGGATTCCGGGCGGCCACGAGTCCTGCAGTACATCGCCAACCCGGATCAATCGAATAGGCGTATTCGTACCAGTCAGGGATCCGGAACGGTTCAATGAAAAAGGAATCCTCTCGGACCGGGTAGATCGCGCCGGCACCTAGCGACGGCCGGCCAGTCTCTCGGGCCTGACGTTCGCCGTCGGTCATGCCTTCGAAAATGTCCTCCCGGGCCTCGTGCGTTATATGTGGCGGGTTTAGGTGTGGCGCGTCATCGTGGCCGATCATGGTTACAAACCTTGTCAATGGTTATACCCGGCTCGGATCTTGAGACCAATGATTTCGAGCTGGTTCTCTGCAGTCATGGACGAGATCAATCGGAGTGCTTTTCCCTGGAAACAAGCCGCTCGATATTCCTCGGCATAGGTTTTCAGGACCTTAACCTGGTCTGGATCGTTGCAGATGTCATAAGCGCATTTCAAAGTTGCAGCGCCAAGGATCAGAATTTCAGCGGCGTTTAGCTCGTTCGTTACCCGGTATTCTTTCGCTCTCGGGTGCTTCTCTCTCCATTCCTCGAGACGATCCTGGATCCGATTTGGCTGCAGTAGCTCGATCGATTCGGGTGTTGGTGCAGTTGTCGCAGATGCCGTCATTATATAAAACCTCATGTCTCTGTAGCTTTGCGTCGCAATCATAGCAGAACCGGCGCCTTACACCTCGTTGAGTCATTACGATATCCCCTTAAATCCACAGCCTGAATGATTCCGGTACCGCCGTGGCCAGTTACTCATTATCGATTATGTCGGTTGTGTATTCGGTCATATGCGGCCGGGACTTTCAGGGGGATGTATGGGGATATCATATCAGATCGGTTCCCTCGAGTAATGCCAGGACAGTCTCGGTCAAACCTTCGACAGGCGTAAATGTCGAGAGAATAGAACCATTGGTCGTTAGTATTCTCATTTTGCACTCGTCGTAAATGCCTTTACTAGGTTCCTCGTCCAGCCAGATCCAATCGACAGCCTCGGCCTCGAAGCTGGTTCGACCTTCCTCGTATGATTTGAATGTCAGAACGTTTTCGAATCCTTTGACGTGACGGATTACAACCTGGTCGACTGCATCCGCGACGCCGGAGCGCCTGGTCAATCGTCCGATCTTAGGTCCTGGGATCAATCCGCCGGATGCCTGCGTAAAACCTCGGCGCTGGATCAACTTCCCTAAAAGCATTAATTGATTGACGTCGCGGACCTTCGAGCTTTTGGTACCAGCTGCCCAGGCCAGGACCGGCCGATCGTATCGTTTACCGATCCACCAGTCCGGATATAGCCCGGTTAGATGTAGAGCTGTTTCATATCCGCCGATACCCCAGGTCTTGCCAACCCGGTTCCCGCCGAGGATTGCACGTTCTGAATGGACCGCGCCTGCAGCGAATGCCTCGGTGTACTTTGCATAGAGTTCCCGTCGCAGCGATCCAGTTTCCGGATACATTTGCTGCAGCTTATCGGCCTCAGTGCGTCGTGCGATTTCCTCCAGAAGAAGATAACAGGCCACCCTCGTCGGCAGTTCCTCCAAGTAACTCAATGAGATCAATTCCGCCGGCCTCCGCTATTTTTCGTAGTAATCTCACAAGCTCCACTGTTTCCACGTCCTCGATGGTCTGGACGTGTTCAACGCGATCGGTAAACATTTTTAAGTATTTACCCTGGAGCTCGGAACACCTAACAGCAGCAGCATATTGCTTGCTGGCCAGGGCCTCGAGACGCTGAGTCTCTAAATCTTTTAATACTTTTTCGATCGTTACGTCGGCATTTCTTAATGCCTCCGCCTCCAGCTTGTCGATCTCCTTTCGAATATAAGGTTTTCTTAGGTTCTCGGCGCCAACGCTGGTCAGCGTTGTATCAGATCCTTTGTATTGTGCTCGTCGTGCTGATTCTGTTGCATTACCGGCGCACTCTGCAGAAACGTACCAGGTACAGAAAGCACGCTGTTTTAACGTTAGTTCTCGCCTGGGTGCTGGCTTCTTGGGTTTGATTTTACGTTTTGCCATTAACGCTGATTATAGTGTTATTTATGGATCAAGCAAAAAAAAGCGCCGCGACTCAGGTAGTCACGACGCTCAACAAGGACCGGGCAGTCCTTGTATTCGGTTTAGGCCTGGCCGTTCGGGTACGGATTTTTATTCGATGGTGACGCGGTCACGTCTGCCCGTTGTGAGCTTTCCTTTCGGAGGCCCGTTGACGATCCGGAGTTACTGCCTTTGGATCCGCTGTCAGTATCGGAATGATTACCGCCAGATCCGCCACTGTTTGGCTGTCGTGCATTTGCTTCTTTGTTCATGAGTTTGTCCCTTGTCGACTATAAAATTGAATCCGGGCTAGTTTACTGCAGTAATTACAAAAGATCATCCACCATCTGGATCCGCTCCCCGATCCACCGCATGACAGGTACCGCC
>Ga0222676_1000327_pt1 | contig 16970 bp, 10 predicted proteins | sample AntAcemetagen870_FD_179815 | JGI IMG/M metagenome (GOLD analysis project Ga0222676, IMG submission 179815) | Saline water microbial communities from Ace Lake, Antarctica - #870 | ecosystem: Environmental > Aquatic > Non-marine Saline and Alkaline > Saline | place: Antarctica: Ace Lake...
GTTCGCACCTGTATCGCCTACCACAAAGCGGGCGTGCTTCTCGGTGAGAGCAAGGATCGCTCGGTCAAGATGTCCATCCGTGATGACATGAACGAGACCGTTCAGATTCGGACCAAGATGATGCTTGGTGCCACCCGCATGGAAGAGGAACGAGTCACTCTCATCTTCTGTGATGAGACTGCCTAAGACCTCCCCGCAACCGTAACAATTCTACTAAGGAATAATTCCCATGGCTGATATTAACACTGCTCTCCGTGCCATCCAGATCGCACCAACGCTTGGATCCCGACTCAAAGGTCGCGAGCTGACCGCTGCGATCATGGTGGCTATGGTCACCCACACCGTCACTGCCGCTGAAGCTGCTGCTGACGTTCTCAACATCATCGACCTCCCTGTAGGTTGCCAGCTCCTGACTGATCAGGTGAAGATCTCCAACGACGCCGCTGGTGGAACTGCCGCTGTCATCAGCAAGCTGGGCGACGCAACCGATGATGACCGCTACAGCGCAACCAACGTGGCTCTTACCGCTGCTGGCATTGTGACTGTGACCCCAACCAATGCGATCATGGTCACCCCGTATCGTATCGAGTTGGCGAACGTGACCCTCAAGGCAACGCTTGCCGGGACTTTCCCGATGACCGCTGGCAAGAAGATCACGTTCCAGATCCCGTATTTGGCTCAGGTCTAATCACCTAGCTGATGGTCATAACTGAGTCCTGTCTGCTTCGGCGGGCGGGGCTCTTTTGCTTTCAACTCTAAACACAATGTCTGCCACTACTTCCAAGACCACTATCGCAAACCTCGCCCTGATGCGCGTGGGAGGTTCCCGTATCACTTCAATGGATGACGTCGCGTCGAAGAACGCACGCATCTGCAAGGCCGCATTCACGTCCATCGTCGCTGAGGTAATTCGCAGCGGTCAGTGGAACTGCCTGAAGGGCCGGACTGAGCTGGCTCAGCACACGACAGCGCCTGCCTTTGGTTGGGACTACTCGTATCCACTTCCCTCCGACTGCGCACGCATCGTGAAGGTCAACGGCACATTAAACGATGCTGACCCGGGTGATGCATTTGAGATCGAAGGGCGATCCCTCCTGACCAATGCAGATATCGCACAGGTGCAATACATCAAAGAGGACCACGACACCGCCGCATGGGATGCCTTACTTACTGCCGCAGTGGTCTGCCGGCTGGCTGCTGAGATCGCCACGCCGATCCGAGACGACAATGGAGACAAGGCGCACAATCTTATGCGCGAGTATCGAGCTGACAAGCTGCCCATGGCGCAGATGAAGGACATGGCAGAGCGCAAGCCCATCCGTCGCAACCCCGCCGCAGAGTCACGATTCATTCAATCCCGCATCTCTTCGACCAATGGCTAAATCCAAAACCGTCATGACCAGCTTCAATGCTGGCGAGATCTCACCCTTGCTTGAGGGTCGCGTGGACGTGGCCAAGACCCGCAACGGGGCAAGGACCATGAAGAATGTGATCGCCGGCCTTTACGGGCAGTGCGAACGCCGGCCGGGATCGCGATACGTGGGGGGCACATTCGGAGACAATAAGGCGAGACTGATGGATTGGGAATACTCGACCACCACGTCTTACATCTTGGTGTGGGTGGAGGGATACCTTCGGTTCATTTCTAACGGGGCTGAGCTTGAGAGTGGAGGAGGATCCCCTGTTACCGTCGTCCACAACTACACGATTGCTGAGTGCTTCCTGCTCCAGATTGCCCAGATCAACGATATCGCTTACATCACCTGCCCGGGCCACCCATCACGGACCCTGACCAGACTCGCGGCAGACAGTTGGACCTTGGCGGATACAGTGTTCGAGGTGCCACCCATGCTGGACCAGAACCTGAGTGCCATCACGCTCACGCCATCAGCAACGAGTGGGACCATCACGATCACGGCAAGCGGTGCAGGGTTCAGTGAGCTCGAGGCCGGGTTCCAAGATGATCACGTCGGCAGCTACTGGAGGATCGGACACCTTCGCGAATCGACCTACGAAGAGGAGAGCATCAGCGCCAACGTGACTGGAACCGGGCTCAAGATCATTGGTGACTGGCAGGTCCGCACCTACGGAGTCTGGAACGCAGACATCCTGATCCAGCGCAGTGCTGACGGATCCACGAACTGGGAGACCATCCGCAAGTTCTCAGGCAAGGAAGACCGCAACATCGATCAGGTCGGAACGCAGGACACGCAGGCGTATTTCAGGGTCAAGATCGAGAACCGGATCGCACCATCGGTCGCAGGTGCCACTACTCCCCGGGTAGTGATCGAAGCGGTGGATGCAGACATCTGGGGGACCGTTAAGATCACAGCACGGGGATCAGCCACATCAGTCACCGCAACTGTCATCACGGCGCTGGAATCAACAGACGCGACCACATACTGGGCCGAAGGCGCTTGGTCGGATGTCCGAGGCTATCCCAGAGCAGTGGCGATCTTCGAACAGCGGGTGTGGTATGCGGGGAGTGAATACCAGATCCAGACGGTTTGGGCATCAGCTACTGACGACTACTTAAACTTCGACTATGGGGCATTGGACACGGATGCACTTGCCTTCACGCTGGCCACGAAGAAGCGCCAAACCATTCTCTGGATGGCACCACAGAAGGCTATGCTCATTGGCACCACCTCAGGAGAGCACGCCATCGCATCGGCTGGGGATAGCACATCAGCGATCACACCGACGAATGTATCCATCCGCCCGCAGTCCGAACATGGAAGCGCAGTGCTCGAGGCAAGGCTACTGGGGGACGTGATTGTCTTCGTGCAGCGCAACACCCGCAAGGTCAGGGAGCTGACGTATCGATTTGATCAGGACAAGTTCGTGGCACCGGATCTGACCTTGGTGGCTGAGCACATCACAGCCGGTGGCATCGTGCAGCTGGCAGTCCAGCAGTTGCCCTACAACACGCTGTGGGCAGTCACTGGTAACGGTAAACTGATCAGCATGACCTATGAGCGAGAGCAGGACGTGGTTGGATGGACTCACCACGAAACGCAGGGCACCGTTGAGAGCGTGGCTGTGGTCTTCGGCACTAGGAATGACGAGGTCTATATCGTCGTGAAGCGCACCATCAACGGATACATCAAACGCTACGTTGAGCGCATGCACAATTACTTCAGCCCGAACGAAGGAGACACCAAGCAGGATGCATTCTTCTTGGACAGCGCCCTGACCTATGATGCGGCCAGCACTGCGACCGATATCCAGACACTGACTGCTGCCCCATTGTCCAACGTGGGGTCACTCTACACGTTCACCGTTTCAATTCAGACGGTATCAGTGCATGGGCTTACAGACGGGGACGTGGTCAGGCTCGAAGGTTCAGTGGTTTTCGGTCTCGCTGGTGAGTATGCCGTAGACGTCGCAAGCACCACCACGTTTTATCTCCTGCCGATTGATCAAGAAGGCCAGTCAGGCCCATGGGTAGTTGCTGACCGTTTCAAGTTCACTTTTGAATCGCCAACCCTTCCTTCATTGGCGGGCGGCACTGTCACCCAGTCAGTCAAGACCCTGACCGGACTGGGACATCTCACCAACATGGAGGTGCAGGTGCTGGCTGATGGTGCGGTTGAGACTCACACCGTGAGAAGTGGATCGATTACCCTTCAAAACTCTGCGGTGGTGGCTCATGTCGGCCTTTCCTACGAGTCGATCCTGAAGCCCCAGAAGTTGGACGTAGACCCCAGCTATGGAATGACCATGGGTCAGACGAAACGCATCACCCAGTTGTTCGTTCGGATGTATTCATCTCTTGGATTGAAGGTGGGAGATGGAGCCTACGAGGACGACGTGAACTTCCGAGGAGTAGAGGACACCATGGACGCATCGCCCCCGCTCTTCACCGGAGACCTAGAAGTCGAGTTTGACGGGGGCTACGGGTATGAAGGTGACATCCTGATCAAACAGGACCAACCTCTCCCCATGACCATCCTCGCCATCATCGCAAAATACGACATCAACGGCTAATGAACATCCGACTCACCGACCCCAAGGACTACGCAGTAATCAGCCAATGGTGGGTAGGCCACGGATGGCCCATGGTGCCAGAGCAGGCGCTGCCGAAGATTGGGTGCGTGGTGTTAGACGCAGACCTGTCAGGCATCGCCGCTGCTTGGCTCTACATGGACAACAGCGTTGGCGTGTGCTGGATGGACTGGTTGGTCACGAACCCCAAGGCCAGCCCGCTCAAGTCAGTTCGAGCCATCAGCCGCATCGTCACCTTCCTCAAGCAGGTGGGATTGGACAACGACTATGGCGTAATGCTCACAGCATGCAGACAGGATGGCCTCGTCTCGCTGTATGAGAGAAATGGATTCACCAAGACCGACGAAGGTGTGACCCTTCTTAACCTCAATCTGAGGGACTAACCATGGCAGCAATGACAGCACTCGCAATCGGATCCATTGCCGCCTCTGCCATCGGCACAGGTGTCCAAGTCATGGGCCAGCGCAAGCAAGCCAAGGCAGCAGAGCGGGCGGGAGAACAGAACGCCGCCAATGCGGAGATGGATGCCCTCCAGACCACGCTCGACACCAACGAAGCAGTGCGCCGGCAACGTGAGCGCAACAAGGCCACCAGCAGCACCCAACGGTCCAAGTATGCCAAGGCCGGTGTCGTCATGGAAGGCACCCCTCTCGAGGTGTTGGCAGAGTCGGCGGGGCTCATGGAGCTGGACGCACTGGAGCAGGGCCGCACCGGTCGGGCCAAGTCGAAGCGCCTACGTGAAGGTGGATCCCAAGCAAGGCAGGACGGATACGACCGTGGTGCTGGATACCGAACCGCAGCAGGTGCCACACTACTTTCAGGACTCGGCTCAGCAGCGGGTTCAATCTACGACTTAAAAAAAGGTTAAACTCCCATGATCCCTACAGTAGATCGCCCACCAGTTGGGTCAGTCCCTCTATCGCGAGCAGTTGATCCATCGGCCCAGATCGCCGCTGGTGGTGCCATAGCCCAAGCAGGCCGAGCCATCAGCCAGACCGGTGCTGTGATGCTGCGCATCGATCAAGAGGTGAAGAAGCACGTGGGCGAGGGAATCATGGCCCATGAGGACACCGTTCGCATCAATACCGATTCAGAAATCAAGGTGTGGATGGAGGACAACCAAGACAAACCGGAGACGTGGGAAGCTCACATCAATGAATCGCTCGGTGCGTATGAGAAATCCCGTGACAAGCGGGCCAAGGATGATGGGTGGAGCAAGCAAGTGGTCGAAGCTGACCGCATGCAATACGAGGACTTCAAAGCAAGGTTCGTAGCGCAGACTAATATCGCCACGAAGCGGGCCAGTATCCGAAAATCGAATGCGAACATTGAAACCAATGCTCAGGCATACTTGAGAGGGGGATACCACGATAAGTTCAAGGAGGCGATGAACAAGATGAACCTCGCTCCCGAGGCTAAGCAGCGGGCTATCCGTGATGGACTCGAACAGGGTCTCTATCGCATGGCCAACAACGAACTCGATTCGATCTCGGAGCAGACCCCAGCCGAACAGCTGGACTCCTACGGTGACTTCGTGGGTAGGCTCACAGCCAAGAACGACGACGGTGCCCACTCAGAGTGGGAAGAAAAGGAAGGGGGCATGGCACTTGGACAACGGGTGAACCTCCAATCAATCGCGGGATCCAGAGCACGTGCAGCCCAGCGCCAGATGGACGTCACGGGGCGAAGTTTGGTCGCATCTATCAGGGCCGGGAAAGCCACGGCATCAGATGTTCAAGCCGCACTGGATGATGGAGAGATCGATGAGCGGACGGCCATGGGATTGGATCCCTACGTCAAGCAAGCCACCGAAGAGCGCCGGGCCAAGGTTGCCGAAGATGCAAACGATCAAGCCATCCGTAAGGCCAAGTCCGCAGACTCGTTGACGGCAACCGTGCTGGAGAAGAAGGAGGCAGGACTTCGAGAGGTTGAGCAGCAAGTAGTCCTTGGGGTGATCACTGGTGAACAGGGGAAAAAGATTGCTGCCCAACTTGAACTGGCATCAACGACCGAGATTCAGGATCCAGAAGGTGAATACAGGTCGATCAAGGCCGACATGGCAGCGGGATGGTGGGATGCGCTGGACAAAGGTGCAGAGGGTGCCCAGCGATCGGACCCTGCTTATATCGTCCTGCAAAACCGGATACTCAACGCAGAGGTGACCCAGCCAACCCGACTCAGGTTGATGGATGATCTGATGCTGATGAAGATCACGGACATCAATGACCTAGAAGAAGAGGGAACTGGGGCATTCGCTGATCGCGATATTACGGCAGGGGAAAAGGATCTTCGAAAGGGAATGCTGGAGACCTACCGTAAGCTGTCAGTCGGTCTTGGTGCCACGCAAATGGGAGACGCAATGTTCGGTCAGGAGAGACGAATCCGCAGCTTCTACGACGCCTATGAGGGCAACCCACCACCAGTGGAAGTAGCCAAGCTGAAGGAGGTATTGGAGTCGGAGGTCCGAGAACTATCCGGTGCCCAAACCGTTGAGGAAGCCTTTGGGGATTTGCTACCGGGCAGCTAGACGTTGGAATGGCTTTTGTTTGGGAAGTAAGGTTCACTTCCGGCAATGGATGATCTATCTCCCTTCTTCGAGTCCCGTGACACCCGGGTCAACCGGCTTCCTGAAACCGTCAGAAACACGTTCTCCGTAGCAGAACAGGAGGCAACAAAGGCAGGCGACACACAGTTCGCCGACAAGCAGTTCTCTTCACTCTGGCTATCCAAGCGGCTGGGTCTTCCCAAGAAACAGGTGGCCGACAACTTCGATGCCATTGCCGGGCGATTCTTCGGACCGGGGGTGACCCCATCTGGAGCATACGATCAGATCTCAAAGACCTTCGAGTTCGCCGGCGGAGAGGGTGAAGGAACCGATGGCACCCAGACCCCAACGGAGGAGTATTCCCCAGTCGGAGGTATGCCCAAGGCACCAGCCAATACCTTCCTCTACAAGGCGGAGCAGGCTGCACGGTCGATCCCCTCAGGAGCAGCAAAAATCGGATACATGGGGTTAGCGGCAGCCCACAGTCAGGAGGCTTCATTTATTGGTGGACCGACCATGCCACAGGCACCGGATCCCATGAGTGATGGTGAGTATGCCACGCTGGCCCGCCGCAACAAAGAGATGGAGGATCCCTATCAGTTCAGCTCGGTTCGAGATGAAGAGGGCAGCTACTTCAACCCTGCTGCCTACGATCCCCAGCTCGAGGCAAACGAGAAGCGCATGAGAGGCATACGCACCCGCTTGGACAAGGAGCATATCGTCAACATGCGAGCGTGGTCGAAGGCAACGGAGGATTTCGAATCGGAGAACCCAGAGCGGGCAGAGAAGGCCAAGCAGGTCCGCAAGAACTCCGACACCCTCTACGAGATGGCTGAGGAGATGAACCACTACTACGGGATCGATCCTGAGTTCGCGGAAACGACCCTCGGTAAGTTCGCGCAAATGGCAGGAGGTGTCCCAGCAACTGCGGTTCTGGGGATGATGGGGCCGGGTGGATTGGCAGCGATGGAGTCGGTGTTCTTCGGGGAGGCTGAGATGGACCAGAAGCGGGCGATCGAGGAGCAAGGCGGCACGTATGACCCACAACAAGGCGTAGCAACCAACCTAGCGTCTGCGGTCCCCCAGATGATCCTTGAGCGGTATGTAGGTATCGAGAAGGTGCTGGCCTCGGCGATGAAAGCCACAGCCAAGGTGGGAGGGAAGGTCATGTTCGGGGACTACCTCAAGAACGTGGGGAAACGGGTCGTGGAATCGTCAATAGGTGAAGCATGGACCGAGCCTGCTCAGGGAGCATGGGGCGACATGATCGCAAGCCTGACCTATGACGAGAAGCGCATGATCATCACCGGTGATGCAGCAGAGCGCCGTCTGTTCGAAATGGTCGCGGGTGCTACCATGGGCGCTCTGTTTGGTGGCCCTATCGCCATCGCTGAATCAATGGACTCCGCAGCAGCAACCAAGGCCGAAGGTGCCATGGTTGTAGCCAAGGACGGCAACCCGCTAACAGGTCCAGAGTTCAACGCATTGCGCAAGATCAAGAGCGATGAGGAACTGATGGCATCCGCACCAGACGCAGAGAGCGGCAAGCTACTGGTGGCAGCGGTCAATGGTGACGTGGTCGCTCAGCGGGAATACAACAAGAAGCTGATCAACGAACAGTTTACGGCAACCGAGGGCATGGAAGCAGCGGGCATGACCTTAGGTAACGTCAAAGGGGTGCCCGTCCTGAAGGACAAGGAAGGAAATATCTTCGCCATCAACCTCTCGAATCAAGAGCACGTCCAGTTCTTGGAGCGGTTCAAAGCGCAGGTATCCAAGAAAGCGGCACAGGAGGTGGCGAACGAACTCACCAAGCGATTCGATGACGAGACCAAGGTGATCGAGTTCGAGGAGGAGGAGCGAACCATGGGTGACTTCATTGACGCAGGTTTGGCCGACATAAAGAAGGCAGAGGAGCGCATGAAGATCGCCATCGAGAACGGTGCCAACATCCCAGAGGGCACGAACCCACGGGATATGGTAGTTCTGGGAAACAATATCACCGAATACCGTAACAACGTGGAGACTGATGTATCCAAGATCTGGAGAGGCGGCAACGCATTCACGGTGATCGAGGAAGTCTCAGAGGGTTACGTGAAGAAGCGCCTGAAGATTGGTGACTTGAGTCTCGATGAGCTTCAGTCATGGAGAACCGAATACGATGCGAAAGCAGGGATTGCCCCCGGCACCAACAGCAAGCAGGGCTTGGTGGAATGGTTCAGCGCCCGGGTCGTCGACTACGCAGTGAGCAACCGCAAGGCAGACAACATGCCGAAGAGCTGGGGTGGGTTCCTTCGCATGCTTGGTGATCACCTCAGGCAGGTCATGAAGATGGCCGCGAAGATGACCAAGATGCAGCGTGATGGTAAATTGAATACCGAGCTAGAGCAGGCGCTCAAGGGTGCGCTTGGCCTCACTCCCAAAGCAGAGGCAGTGGCAGCAGCAGTAGACCGGGGGAGGGCGAAGAAGCAGGCGGAACTGGAAGAGGTGTTTGCTATGATCAAGCCCGAAGCGGCAGAGCGTGAGTCACTGGAGAATTACCAGCGGTTGAAGCACAAGCTGTCCCGTGAGGAAGAGCTGACTGCCATCATGCTGCAACGGGCTCAGGCAGAGATCGAGCCAGTCTACGGCATAACCGCAGAGATCAGTGTGCAGGCTCAGCGCATCCTTGATGAAGAGGGCTACGGGGATGTGTCGTTCAGCGTGGCACCGGCTACGAACTCAGTAGCATTCAAGAAGTGGTTTGGAGACAGCAAGGTGGTGGACGCTGACGGAAAGCCGAAAGTGGTGGTCCATGGAAACGTATTTTCGGCTGATGGCGGAATCAGCAGCTTTGACGTAAGTGAACAACGGTTTGGTAAAGCAGGCTACGGGTTCTATTTTTCCGACATTACAGGTGCTAATTTATTCACGGAATACGGACAACGATTCCAATCAAATCAATCATACCGGGGAGAACCCAACCAACCGAAGTCGATCCCGGTCTATCTTAGCATCAAGAATCCACTCGTTGTAGATCACGTGGATGACCTTGCCCGTTATATCGAGAAAGGGCAGACATTCGGCGCGGCCCGAGGGTTCAGTGGGAACATCAGCCCGACAGCTAAGCTCGATCTTCAACGTCAGGGCTATGATGGAATAATCACACGTGAAACAACCGCTAAAAAAGTCCATAAGACCCAAGGGCTGAAGATCCTAGACCGTGATGACCCGAAGGCTATTTCCTTCCCGGTTTACGTTGCCTTCGAGCCGACTCAGATCAAGAGCGCCACCGGCAACCGTGGCACCTACGATCCAGTCGATCCTGACATCACCTTCTCTGTTGGATCGCCTGCATTCAACAAGTGGTTTGGGGACAGCAAGGTCGTGAATGATGCCGGAAAGCCAAAAGTGGTTTACCATGGGACGTCATCGTCCTTCGCAGAGTTTAACAAAAGCCGCCAAGGTGATGGACCGTCGTCATCTCAGTTTGAGGGACGCGAAGGTTTCTTCTTCACAACCAACCCGCTGGAGGCAGAAGATTCCGCCTTTGAGGCAGGTATCTGGGACGCCAGAGCCAATGCGAGGGAGAATATCGTCCCGGTGTATCTTAGAATTACTAACCCGTATGTTCGGAAGTCGGGCGGCAAGTGGCCTCAGTCTTTTTACGATCAGAGCTGGCAGGACATACAGGATAAGGCCAAGCGGGGTGGGCACGACGGCATCGTTGTTACCGGCACCGGAAAGGCTGCAGGCACTTCGATGTTTGTTGTCTTCGAGCCGACTCAGATCAAGAGCGCCACCGGCAACCGTGGCACCTACGATCCAGCCAATCCCGACATCACCTTCTCTGTTGGAGACAGTGATGGACAACCGGATGGCACTGGGGCACAACGGACCCCAAGATATGACAAAGGAACTACAGGAGACTCTCAGCCAGCCAATGCCCGACGCACTACCGGAGACACCGGAACAGACGGAGCAGAAAGATACGGCAGCGGAGTCCTTACGCCGCTTGAAGGTGCGCCAGCTATTGAAGGCGCGACCGGACCGGACCTGAACCTCGTCAGTGTAGTGGAGGAGTATGCCAAGAGCCTTGGCCTCCCTCTTCACCGTCAGGCAGAGTTCGTTCACGTAGACAAAGACCGAGCGGCGAAGATCGCTCAGGCCTACGACAAGATGAAGCACGCCCCGGGTGACCCGGTGGTGGCAGAGGCTTACCAGAACCTGATCACCCAGACCGCCGCCCAGTATCGCGCCCTTGAGGCAGCTGGCTACGAGTTCTATCTGGTCGATGACAGCAACGATCCTTACGCCGGCAACCCATGGAATGCGATGCGTGACCTGCGGGCCAACAAGCGCATGGCAGTCTACGCCACGGAGGCTGGGTTTGGTAGCGATGAATCCACCACGGTAGATACCTCAGAAAACCCCCTACTGTCGGACACCGGGATCACGTGGCGCTTCGGTAAGGATGGGCCAATGAAGCGAGTGCTGGCTAATGACCTGTTCCGAGCAGTCCATGATGCCTTTGGCCATGGTATCGAGGGAGCAGGCTTCCGTGCCCGGGGTGAGGAGAACGCATGGCAGGCACACGTCCGCCTGTTCAGGGGAAGCGCCGTGGGTGCTCTCACCAGCGAGACCCGGGGCCAGAACAGCTGGCTTAACTTCGGGCCGCATGGCGAAACCAACAAGACGGCAAAGGTGTTCGACACGGTATTCGCTGAGCAGAAGACGGGGCTCATGCCGGAATGGACATGGCTTGATGGTCGAGCAGGTAACGCAGGTGACCACATCAACCCTCGCGAGTCGGTGGATCCTGACGTAGCCGACACGTCGTTCAGCCTCCGTGTCACCGTCGCACCCGTCCGAGTGGATACGGTGCCGAAACTGACCAAGGCCGAACTGCTCAAGCGATCAGGATCGGCAAAGTTCATCCACCTTCAGCAGATCTTCGATGACGTGGCAGCAGCGTATGGTGTGAAGATCACCGCCCGCTTCCCGGTCATCGGTGGATGGACCGAGCGAGGAAAAGTGAGCCTTGAGGTGCCGGAAGTGGTCGAGTTTGACACCGACGACATGGAAATCGGTGCAGAGATGGCCGGACTAGTGGCAGCAAGCGCACCAGAGCTTCAGAACTCGGCGCTAGTGTGGCAAGACGACGAGAACGGGCCGGATCAGATCATTACCTTCACCGTGGCCAATGATGCAGCAGCGACCGCTATTGCGAAGGACTGGAACCGGGGCAAGGTGCCCGCCTTCAGCTACGACGTAGCCAACCGACGATTCACACTTGTCTTAAAGTCCCCAGATGATGAGATGCATGGACATGTCGAAGCCTTTATTAAGAAAGCAACCAAGAAAGGAAGCATTAGCGTTGGGGAGATCCCTACGCAGGGGCAGGGCCGGGCCGAGTTCCCATCCGATGAGCGTGGCAGATATGAAAGCATCGCTGGAGAGGCGCGGGTTCGTGCAAGCAAGCTCCCTGCCGGGCAACAGCAAGAAGCCCTCAACGAAGTTGTATCTAGAGCAGAGCGGAGAATAAAGAAGCAGGCGGCAGCGGCGAAGGTCGCCCGCAAAGCCAAGAAGGTGCTCAAGTCCCTTCCTGTTCCTCCAGAGTCGGCGGCGAAGATCGATCAAGAACTGGGCTCAATCAAGTTCGACACCATCCGCGACTACGGTCTGTGGCTAGATGCCCGGTTCAAGGAAAACACCGAGGTCGGTGCCTACGAAGTAGGAAGCCAAGAGGGCATCACCAATGGTGGGACCACGCTGGCCTATGACATCATTGATGGACTAAGCACTGACGGTTCAGGGATGGGGTGGTATGATGAGCGGGTGCAAGAGACGTTCAGGGAATTGATGAAGATCTTTCCAGAGTTCTCCGAAGACCCTAATGCCATGACCGTCTTTATTGGAGCACTGGCAGCGACCTCACAGGGCAACAATGTGATCCTGAACTTCAAGTATGCGCGTAAGGTTTACGAAAGCTACAAGAAGAACGGAGTCCTGCCGACTGACACCAAGTTCGCCGCCGCCAAGAAACCGATCAACGACAACCTCGCAACGATGAATAGCATCATCGCGGAGTATGGCCTCGATGGGTTCCGCGAGTTCATGGACAAGGAAGTGACCGGCGGACAACTGAAGGAGATGTTCGGGGCAGCTCCAGATGGGGTCACCCTTTCGGAGATTGTGCGAGGTAACCGAGTGCTTGGTCCCAAGATCGGATCGTTCTTCAACAACCTCCGTGGGCGCTTCGATACCATCACCATGGATCTGTGGTATACCCGCACGATGCATCGCTACGTTGGTGAGTCGGTCCTGCCTCTGGATACACCCAAATCAAAGAAGATGGTAGCAGCATTCCGTGCAGAGCTGAACAAGCCCGGCACTCGCACCTATGGCTTGGACATGAAGGAAGCCAACCGTGGTGGTGAGCACACTGTCCGAGCGGCGGTTAAGCTGTTTACCCGATGGAGTCAGAAGAATGAGTATGCTAAAAAGGGATACGCCAAGTTCGCCGATGGGTATGCCATTGAGAAAGCAGCCCGCACCATCCAGATCCACGCCAGCATGAAGGCAGCTCCCCAAAACAAAACGGAGCGCGGTTGGTTCGAAGCCATCGTGCTGAATGCTCAGCAGAAGCTGAAGGATCTCGGCTTCAAGCTCACCGTGGCAGACATGCAGGCCATCGTGTGGTATCGTGAGAAGAATCTATTCTTAGACCACGGTGTCGCCAAAGGTGCGGCCAAGCCTGCCGATTACTTGGATGGTGCAATGGTGAGCCGTCGTGATGCAGAGGACCAACTGGATGACATGGAAGAGGAGTTGTCAGACAACGAAGACTCCACCTTCAGCTTGGTATCCAAGGAGGACGTGGTGTTCGGCCTGACAGGCGTGCCTCAGAACGAAGAGCAGTCATTGCAGGCTGATGCTGAGAAGATCCGCAGCAAGGCACAGGATGCCACGGCAGAGCTGGTCCGGCGTATCAGGATGGGTGAGACACTCCCCACCCGGGTGAAGCGTGCCAAGCGCACGGCAGAGTCCAGCATGGCTGCTCGCCTACTCATTCCAATCACCGGCCGGCTACATCGATTCGCACCCACCCTTGCGGCCCGGCTTCGTCGCTTCGAGTTCGACACGGGCAGAGCGATCAAGGCGGATTTCGACAAGATCAAACCGTTCGTCGATGCATTCGCCAAGTTGGGTCAGAACGAAGCACTGATCTTGGATCTCGCGTTAAAGAATGGTGACACGCAAACCCGGGACCAGATCCTTCAGGCGTTTGATCTACGCGAAGCCTACGCAGAAGTGCAAGCAGTGCTGGCAGACACCCGTAAGCGAGGCCTTGCCGCAGGATACGAGATTGGTGAGCTCACCGACTACTTCCCGCGCAAGGTCATGGACCTCGATGGACTCCGAGCACACTACTACGGGAAGCCAGAAGGTGGCGTGGTAGATCGTGCAGTTAAGGAAGCATCGAAGAAGGCAGCACTGATGGGCAGAGTCCTGACCGACGAAGAACGCATGGAGGTAGTCAACCGAACCCTGCAAGGACTCGGTCGCAAGGGATCGATCCCGGGCAACTTCAAGGGACGCAAGACGGACGTCGTCGATGTGGATGCCAACGCATTCTACGCAGACTCGATCCAAGCCCTGCTTGGCTACATCGACAGCACCAATGCCGCCATCGAGAAGCGCCGATTCTTCGGTAATTACGCCGTGGATACCCCGACTATCAGTGGAGTTAAGTCGAGCAAGAAGCTGGCCCTAGATGCATCCATCGGCGGGCTGGTTGATTCGCTGGTATCCAGTGGAGAGCTGGATGGCCAAAGTCAGCGTGAAGTGATCGCGATCTTGGAAGGCCGATTCAACCAAGGCATCACCAGTGGTGTCATCAAGATGTTCAAGACCATTGGCTACATCACCACCATGGGGCAGGTCACATCGGCACTCACTCAGCTGGGCGATCTCGCGTTTTCCATCTACGAGTCAGGAGTCTGGGACACTGCCATTGCGGCTGGAACTGCGGTTGCAGGTAAGTCGAAGGTCACCAAGGAAACTATGGGCATCGAGAACATCGCCGAAGAATTTCGGGATAAGACCAAGATGAACCGCGCTCTGGAGATGACGTTCAAGCTGACGGGCCTGAGCTACATCGACCGGATCGGTAAGGAAACCTTGGTCAACGCGAAGCTGAGAAGCATGCAGCGTGAAGCCAAGAAGGGGAAACTGAGTCCCAAGACCATCGCCCGCATCAACACCTCGTTTGGTGAGGCGCAAGGCGCACAGGTGGTGGCGGATCTCGCAGCTGGAAAGGAGTCCTCGGACGTCCTGTTCGCGGTCTACAGCACGCTGGCCGACTACCAACCGATCAGCCTGTCGGAGTATCCAGAATCCTACCTCACCAATCCAAATGGTCGGGTGTTCTACATGCTCAAGACATTCACTCTCAAGCAACTCGAGGCCTTCCGTCGTGAGGGTATCGACATGATGGTTACGGGCAACGCCAGTCAGAAGGCACAGGGCATGGCCAACCTGATCCGACTGATGGGAGTGCTCTACCTGATCAACGTCCCGGTTGACTGGCTCAAGGATTGGCTGATGGGCAGAGATCCCCAGCTCAGTGACCTGATGGTGGACAACCTATTCAAGCTCTCTGGAGTGAGTCGCTGGCATCTGTGGAACTTCCGCTACAGGCAAAACCCGATTGAGTCGGTGGCCCTGCTCGCATTGCCGCCGGCACCATTCATCCAGTTCCCGGTCATGGACCTATTTGATTCATGGTCTAAGATCGAGGACGGTGATGAAATTAAGCCCGGGGACTTCGACTTCTGGCGCATTCTCCCGTTCGCTGGATCACCGTATTACTGGCATTTCGGTGCAGGCGCGGACAAGATCCAGAAGCGGCGTGAAGAGCGTGAAGGATCGAAGCGCAATCGATAGTCGCAATCCCGAAAAAACGCATCCAGCTTGTCGATACCGCCATGAGCCTATCATCCGAAACCAACCGTGTAGATGTGACGCTGACATCAGCTGCTCAAGACATCGCCATCTTTTATTTCGTGGATGCCTCCCACGTGCTGCTCATCAAAAGTGACGGCACGGTGCTCGTTGAGACCACTGACTACACCCTTTCAGGCGAGGGAGCGCCGGGAGGTGGCACCCTGACCACAGTGCCCACAAGTGGCAATGGGTTGATCATTGGATCAGCGATCACCATCCTTCGGTTGATCCCTTGGAAGCAGGAGCAGACGTTTGACAACCTTGGCCGATACCCAAGCGCCACGGTTGAGCTGGCACTCGACTCAATAGCCATGACCATCCAGCGCCTTGAGGAGATCCTGACACGCAGCTTGCGCCTACCGGCCCAAGAGATTGGTGGTGCCAACATGCAGCTCGCAGCAGCAGCATCCCGGGCGAATAAGCTCCTTGGCTGGGATTCAACGGGAACAGTCCTGTCACTGAAGGATGACGGCATCGTGGATGGGTCGCTCACCGTGGAGAGTAGCCTTGCTGATGCTATCAATGTGACCAAGGCGGGAGGGGGGTCTGGTGCGGACGTGGTGTTCGATGCCCAACGCGCTCCTTATGTGGAGCTGACCGAGGGCAAGTGGATACTTTCAGGCGGGGTCACCGCCCGCACCTCGGATGCCGCAGATACAGTGTGGGCTCAGTTCTATGACGACACGGATGACGTAGCGTTTGGGGGTGGCCCAGCAGTCCATGAAGCACAGACCCGAACAGGTCTCAATGTGAGTGGAACCATCACGATTCCTGCGGGAGAGACCCATGTAGTCCGGTTCAAAGTTTTCTGCGAGGCACAGCAGCTAGACGTGGGCAGCGCAGAAGGGCCATCAGGACATATCATCGCTCACAGAATTGCAGTCTAACCTACCAAAAAAATCATGAGAGACATCAACGAATCATCCCGGTCACAGATCAACGTAACACCGCACGACAGCAATCCGGTCTTATCCAACTCAGACGGCAGGACCGTTCCCTTTCGAGGGATCTATGTCGGAATCAGTGGCGACGTGGCCACCATCGATGAAAAGGGAGTCAGCCACGTGTTCGTGAGTGTAGTTGCCGGGGTAGCACAACCCATTGGTGGCCACGTGATCAAGAGCACTGGCACGACCGCAACCAGCATCATTGCTTTACTCTAATGCTCTCCATTGGAGTCGGACTCAATCTAGTCATGGATTCCTCCTCAGGGGGACCGGACGGAACGGAACTCTACCTGCAACCGGGAGGCGCGGATCGCTACCTGCAACCAGACGGATCAGCACTTTACTATCAACCAATCTAAGAAGGAAATCAAATGGCAGACATTACAGTAGGCAGTGACATTCATGCATTCATGCAATCGGCATCACAGGAACAGATGCGGGACCGCATTGGGCTTCAGGACGTGGTCGGCCCGCAATTCGCC
>Ga0222676_1000337_pt1 | contig 16500 bp, 18 predicted proteins | sample AntAcemetagen870_FD_179815 | JGI IMG/M metagenome (GOLD analysis project Ga0222676, IMG submission 179815) | Saline water microbial communities from Ace Lake, Antarctica - #870 | ecosystem: Environmental > Aquatic > Non-marine Saline and Alkaline > Saline | place: Antarctica: Ace Lake...
CGCACAGGACACACCGGCGACCGCGGACCTACCGGAACAACTGGATTTACCGGTATCACTGGATACACTGGTCCCACTGGACGCACAGGTTACACCGGAACAACTGGAATTACTGGTATCACTGGACACACCGGACGCACAGGACACACCGGCGACCGCGGACCTACCGGAGCCACCGGAGCCACCGGAGCAACCGGGCGCACCGGAGCCACTGGACGCACAGGTTACACCGGAACAACTGGACATACTGGTCCCACTGGTCCCACTGGATTTACCGGATGGACTGGTTATACTGGTCCCACTGGACGCACTGGAGCCACGGGAGCCACCGGAGCCACCGGACACACCGGCGACCGCGGGTCTACCGGAACAACTGGACATACTGGTCCCACTGGACATACTGGTCCCACTGGACACACCGGTTACACCGGAACAACTGGAATTACTGGCCCCACTGGACATACTGGTCCCACTGGACACATCGGTTACACCGGAACAACTGGAACAACTGGAACAGCTGGAATTACTGGTCCCACTGGACATACTGGTCTCACTGGACACACCGGTTACACCGGAACAACTGGAATTACTGGTATCACTGGAAACACTGGACGCACTGGACACACAGGTTACACCGGAACAACTGGTATCACTGGACACACTGGTCCCACTGGTCACACCGGCGACCGCGGTCCCACAGGCACCACTGGTCGTACGGGCATCACTGGACATACAGGACATACTGGAACCACCGGATGGACTGGGTTTACTGGATGGACAGGTGTTACCGGTCCCACTGGACGCATTGGCGCAACGGGGGCTACTGGAGCCACGGGAGCTACCGGACGCACTGGCGCAACGGGAGCTACGGGAATAACTGGAATGACGGGAAGAACCGGAACCACCGGAACAACTGGTCCCATTGGTCCCACTGGATCCAGCGCAGTTAATGCATTACAGTACAGCACTATTTTTGATTCTACATTCAATACTGATTTCTATATGGGAGGTGAAATGACAAATGTTGCCACAAGTCAAACGGCTAATCCATATAACACATTATTCGGTCCTGGAAATAACCACATTTTGTTAACCATTAATTCCCTAACATTGAGTGCAGCATCATGTACTGCTACTATTTCTGGTGCATCCATCAGTGAAATTACAGGAGTGCCTACAACCACAACTGAAGACATTGTATTTACTACAACTGGAACATACCAAAGTAGTAAGAAATGGCTCTCAGTGTCAAACGTTGCGTATGCAGGCGTATCTGCAATTAACTACAATATAGATCGTTTTGGATATGTAGATTTCCTGAACAGCAATGTTACCATTACTGGGTATAGATTTGAAGCACTGGGCTCTGCATCTGCTGGGGGTGATGCAGATATACAACTAGAAATTATTGCAATTTCACAATCAGGAGCAACTACAACATTAACAGGCCTTGAAAACATTACTATTGATGGTAACGGAGGAGCCAATAGTACAGGATTAATCACGGATACGCTACGTAGTACTAGGGGTTATACCATGCCAGCAGGAGCAGACTTGTGGACAAGTGATACAAACTATGTTTTAAAACAAACAGATTTCAACACGTATTTTACGTTAGGCCAAAATACTATAGTTGGGACGCAGAATGGAGGAATAATCATCAGGTTAACTAGTAGTGCTTGGAGTGGAACCAATGGACCAAGATATGCTACGCTATCAATTTATTATACACAAACTTAGAATGTCGTAATTTCAAAAGTTTTTTATGGGGTATATATATAAAATGGCAAACGTGTCCAGTTATATTTTTGACAACATGTCGCGCATCGGTAACGACAATTGTAGCATGGACCAGCGAAGCATTCAAAACGTCAACACTTGCAACTACACCCTCCAAAACTACTTTGCTACGGATTGCGCCATGAAGAACTCCATCTCTTTAGCGACAACCCAGCCTGGAATCAACTACAAGGGCGGGTTCCAGAACGGCGCGGGCGGATGCAACATTGATGCCAACTCCCAGCTATTGATTGGGTCTATCCAGACCCATCCAAAGTGCCGCATTGACTTATTCCAGCGCCCCTTTGCCACCGTCCCCTATTTAGGACGCGGTTCGGTTGACGCCACCATTGAGTCGGAGATTCAGCAAGGCGAAATGATCACCAACAAGCGCAGCGTCACCAAGCTTGGTGAGAAGAGCTATCTTGAATACACAAACACTCCTCTCATGAACAGCCTCCGAGAGAGATACACCAACGCTTCGTACAGCGTGGAAGGCGCAGCGTCTCCTGGCTGGGTGCGCGGCGGGGTTCCTTCACGCGAACTCATGCGCGACACGTGCGATTCCAAGTAAGTAAGTAAGTAAGTAAGCAGCGCTCAACGAGAAAGAAAGAAAGAAAGAACAATATTATGAAAATATTTAAACACACCATATAAGATATTATATGTACGACACAACATATCGGTGTACATATAATAGAGCAGAATGCAGCGAACAAATTTCGGTATACCAAAAAGACATGCTGGGCACGCTAGGAATCCGCGATTTTGATGAAACAAAAATCAACCAGGCGGTTGAAGACCTTTACGAAAAAGTCAAGGATTGCGCCGACTTGCAAGAATGCATGAAAAAGGGAGCGGCTATATTTTTAACCGAGGACATGTTGACGGGATTTATGGTGTTATTTTCGTTTGACTATTTACACATTACGCATGCATGTATATCAGCCTTTCTTGCCGACGACAACGACCTTTTTGAGAACGCAATCAAGAAACTCGTCTCCAAAATCAATGAGTTGTGATGTAACAAAAATAAATTTATCTTGTGTTAGAGTATAGAGTATATGGCATCTACCAGAAATAAAAATACGATTGGCAATTATTGCCAACAACAAATGTCGTATACCCAAGCTAGGCAAGAAACCATTTATAAGCATTCAGCATACGGAGAAGCGTATGACACCAAATGGGCTGGCAACGGACTCAATCCTGGTCAGCTTCCATGGAACACCATGTCTGAAAACGCACCAGACATAGAGTCGTTTCTATTTGGAATTAACTCCACCAATTTAGTGAATCCGCAGCCATGTTTGACGCCTGAACTCAAACAGCTCCAGAGCGCCAACATTTTTGAGAAGGGACCCACCTATATTCCCCAACCACTAGTTATTGAAAGAAACCAGCGCCCATTTCCCGCGCCATGATAGGGCGATAGGATGATTAGTTTATACAATTACGTACGTACGTAATATGGTAATTGTATAATAAATTTTATGTTTATTAATATTCGGGCATATGCTTTTTAAATATAGAACCCGACGAGGCGAGATTGGCAACCTCGTTTGTGATAATACCAGGGTTCTGGTTGTTACAATTCGACATCCATATTTTTAGAATGCAGAAGTTTTTCTTAGGAGATATGGTAATTCCGGTCACATTGGCAACAAAATCTTTGTCCTGGCTTATTGTACCCCCAACAAGAACATAACTGAGTTCTTTCCATACGTTATAAACATGCTTATTTGTTACCTTGTATGAAAAACAACCACCTTGACGATTTTTTGGGTCTTCCCACGTCGGTTTAATGCCGGTGCGCATGACGAAGAGCATGCAGTTCTTCACCAAGATGTCCGGCATGGTTTCCATGACAGCAATTGTTTCCTCCACACTAGTAAGGATGTGTATGTTTTTATAACTTTCAGGCGACCAGTCAGTGTCGTGTGGTAGATGTGCCCACATTGTCCATGTAGATGCTAAGCTATGGTACTCCTCGGGTTTTGTTGCCAATGTGGACCCCAAGGTAACCATTTGAATAAATATCTATTATTTGTTTATATTGTTTTCGGTGAGATTGTATCCCTTTTCTTGGATATGGATTTGCTTAGAGGGGTCTAACTGAACAATCTCCACGTTGTGGTCTATGATGTGGACAATGTACCGCTTTTCATTCATCAGCGCAAACGTTTCGTCGCCAAACGTCTCTTTATATTCATTCGCGTAATGAATTTGTATAAAGTACTTAAAGAACGCATCGTCCAGCACGTTGTCCACCACGTAGTAGTTATACTCGGTCGTATCCAGCTCAAATTCAAAGGACTTGTCTGCGATGTGAAGCTCTGTGCTGATAAACGAGATGTCGCTTACCTTGGGCGAATAGATGCCATCAATCTTGTTGACGTAGTCGCCGCGAAGTAGCGCCCTCTTTTTGCCGTCTTTGCAAAGAACAAAGTCGTATACAAAATCGTGTGAACCTTGGGGAGATATGTCTGCGTTGCCATCCTTTACGTAGTAAAAAGACCTAACGTTGGGAGAGGGAGAGGGATATGGATAGCGTTGGTTAAGAAAGAACTTGTAGTAGATCGGCCACCCGACCTCCCGCATAAACTTGCAATATCCTATTTGGCATATTGTGAATAGTCTGATGACTATTTCAAAGAATGGTCCGAGCGGTGCGTACATAATACAAGATTATGTACGCATTTATTTATGTTATTTACGTAAAATACATTCAGTTGCGGTCTAGGCAAAATAGACTATCGGTGTATTGAGTACGAACACCATGCTTTGGGGGGCCAACATTGGTAACTACTATGCAATTGTTAACTGGCATAATAACCTGATTGGTTGGAAGAAATAGGACGGGTACAGGAAGCTCTGTCTCTGTAGTTGCCGTACCGCTTGTTTCTTTCATGTTTGCAGTATAGAGAAGCACCACAATAATTAAACTTAGCAATGCAAACGGAATAAACACGAGAATCCATGCAAGAAGATATGCGTTAATAAAGCAAAGCCAGTTCAAGAGTAATGCATACACGATCATAAATAGAAACTTCATGGCCGACATGTTGTAGTACCCCGTAAACAAATCTGTGCCGATGTGAATTAACATGTAGGCTACAAAAACAACGGCGGGCATGCACATTATGGACGTCATCTGGTTGTATACATTATGTTAATAAAATATTGCCTTCCCGTTTTTGATATTTCCAATAACGTCGCCAATGTCGTCATCTGGCAAAATCTCGTAAATGTCGCCATTCTTCTCGTCAGACACATATACGCGTCTCCCTTCAATAGTCAGTTCGGTGACTTCTACCTCCTCTTCCTCTTCCTCTTCCTCTTCCTCTTCCTCTTCCTCTTCCGCTTCCTCTTCCTCTTCCTCTTCCTCTTCCTCTTCCTCCTCTTCCTCTTCCTCTTCCTCTTCCTCTTCCTTTTCCAACCTTTTAAAAAGGTATAGTCTCGATTCATCCTCTTTTATTAGAGCTTCTAATCCTTCATTGTCTATTCCAGAATCTTCCTCTTCCTCTTCCTCCTCCTCCTCCTCTTCCTCTTCCTCTTCCTCTTCCTCTTCCTCTTCCTCTTCCTCTTCCTCTTCCTCTTCCTCTTCCTCTTCCTCTTCCTCTTCCTCTTCCTCTTCCTCTTCCTCTTCCTCTTCCTCTTCCTCGCCCCCCACCTCTACCAAACCAGCAGCAGGCGCGTCGCTGGGGGGCGCAACCCCCACAGAGTCATCTTCATCATCAGACAACAGAGATTCGTATAATGGGTTATCTAAATGCAATGGCTCCATTTTAATATCACAAATGTCTAAATGTACATTCTCTGTATCATCTACAACATTCAAAACACATGTTTGCCCCCTAGACGCAATCATGCGCTCATATAAAGATGTGTTGGCATCACTACCTACCAATGACGGCGGATAGACCACCGATCTCGGTTGGAATGCCGATAACTTTGTCATGTGGTCATATACTTCTTTGTATACTGAATAATTATCCCTCTCCTGCTCAAGCGTACTTTCTACATACTCTTCTAAAAGTTTAGCAATTTTCTGCAAAAGTATTTCTCTAGTGTGGGATGGGGGTGTCATTGTCTAACTAGTATCATGCAGTTTGTTTAATATAATTTCCTATATTATTATTCTGTTGCGTCGCAGCCATTAAAATTTAAACAGGGCATAGTATACATGTCAACAAACACAAATATCACCTGCATAAGTAACGATGAACTGGAGGAAAAAATTGGTATACTTATGCGTCAAACCAATTATGACGAAGAAACTGCGGAAAAAATGCTGGAAAAACACAACTATGATGTCACGAAATGCATCAAGGAGTATTTAGGTGTTCCCGAAAAACAGCCTGCCAAGAAGATGTCGGTCAACCAGCAGATATATTCTGAAATACGTAAAAAATTAGGACATGTGGAACTTCCCGCCCAATCGTAATCAATCAAATAAAAATGAAGTTATATTCAATGGGTACATTATCTGTATTGAATATAACTTACATTAAATTATGAATTATCATGTTGAGTACGACTACAAAGCAACATATGATGAGGATTGCGTCATGTGTGAGATAAAACGCGCAAAATATATATGTATCGAGTGCTGTGCCGCGGTTTGCACACATCCAGAATGCTGTGAGGTATTTCCGCACTCTAATGATACAAAAATTATCATATGCTCTACGTGTTTCAAGTTCTACGAAAAAAAACTGAATCCAGAGATAAATTATGCCAAGCTGATTCTCATCAAACAAAAGGCCAATGTCCGAAAAAAGCACTTGCAATGCACACGTGAGCACGCGTTGAGTCAAGTAGAAGATAGCGTTAGTAAAATCGTATCTTCCAAAAATAAACAGACTACGTAACAACATAACGCCGAAAACACCCACCCGTGTCTAGGTATCTAGTTGCTTTGAGCAGCAGCAGCAACATGTAGGTTAAACCCAAAGTTCTCCACAAGTATGTCATTCTTTGTCACGTTCTTTTTTACGCTCTTTTTTGGCCCCTGATTCATGGGTATAATCTTATGACTAATAATGTGGTCCTCGTTTGCTTGATGTAGCTCCGGCATCACTTTGGTCAGAGGCTTATCTACTATCAAAAATAAACGATCGTTGCTCAAAAGAGCTCTGTATTCTTGAATTGTCAAGTTGCCGTAATACTTCTCAAGCATGTAATACGGCGACGGAGCAGGTTTGATGTTTTTGGTATAATTATACACCCCGCCATAAATGTTATTCAGCAAGTAATATCTTTCAAATTTAATTGAACTATCAATGTTCTCTTGCATCAAATAAGCCGTCGCGCATTCCGGACTACAAAAACACCCGTACACATGGTAAGTCTCTTTTAAAAGATGCTTGGGAATATAAATTGATTGATTATCAAACGAATATGTGCACCAAAAGCAAGCAGAATTCTGTTCGTTGGTATGATTATGGTGTAGTTGGTGTTCCAATTGCTTCAATTTTTTGTTAATTTCTTTCATAGTAACGTCTTCATCGGATTGATTTTTTGTATAGGTTGTGGGTTCTTTTGCATAATATTCCATCTGATGAGTGTCGTTAATAATGTAATTATCGTTAAAGTCATGTGATGCCATCGGCGCAGGAGCAATGGTTGATTCAAACCCGACACCAATGTGAGAATTATATGGCTCCATGTTGTTACTAGGGAATGCATGCTGTTGTAAATCCTTTAATGAACATTTCAAATGCAGGATCACATTTACCTTTGTGACATCCACGTCTCCTGTTGGAACCACTGGGATCACAATCTTTCCGCCCTTGGGTTTCCTACCGCGTTTCTTGGGTATATTTTTATCGACATCCACCGAGCTTTCTGGCAGAATATCTGCAGCGTTACTATCAAATGATTCGGAAGTATCTACGACAACAACAACAACATTCTTGGGCTTACGTCCCCTCTTCTTTGGAAGATTTACCGGTGCAATATCACTCATTACTCTACATATATTAGTCAATTTAAGTTGTTTAAAAAAACATTTAACCAGCACATTCTCCATTCAACCGCCTGCCTCCACACATTGTTGTTACTTGTCGTAACATGTGCGACATACTGGGATATAATTGTCTATACCTATTAACGTCTGTTTATCGCTCTCTACGACGCGCTTTGAGAATATACCAGATCGTCCATTTTTACACAAGCCGCACAGGCTTCGTATTTTGTATACGTTGTCGCACATTGGAATCAAGTCATGAATTTGTCCAAACTTGTTGCGTTTATAATCCCCGTCTAGACCACAAATATATACCTTTTTGTTTGCATTCACCATCTCACATACCACATCGTATAAATCTTCAAAAAACTGCCCCTCGTTAATCAAGACTACGCTTACCTCTTTGATTACGTTGGCTTGCGTGGATTCGGAACCGGAGGTGTTCCATATATCACGTAACTTGCTAGCGCGAATACAGGGAACCATGTGTTTTGCATGGTTGCTCAACATAGTATCGCTATACCGATTATCCAACGAATGGTTTATAACCGCTACCGATATATTGCAGTACGTGTACTGCTTGTATAGCTCTAGCAGCTTGCTGGTTTTCCCCGAAAACATGGGGCCTATGATAAGCTCCAAATATCCGCAAGTAGTGTCAATAGCGTCCATGGTGATGTTGCTATCTTCCATTAGTTTAGTTCTATATCATTTTTATCTAAAATATCGTTATAACATATTATTTTTCAAATTAGTATAAACCTAAATAATTAGTATGGTATATGAATACGTATTGTCCATTTGTTGAGAAACACCGCCCCTCGCGGTTTGAGGATATTGTATTAGACCCGCTGAACAAACAGATTCTTACCAATATTATCAACAGCTCTTATTTTCCCAACATGTTGTTTTATGGACCTCCAGGCACAGGCAAAACAACCACGATTATTAATGTCATCAATGCGTACAACAAGAAGATGCATGTTAGCGGTTCGGGCATGACTATTCATTTAAACGCGTCGGATGAGCGCGGGATTGATATTATACGCAACCAAATAAGCATGTTTGTTTCTTCCAAGCCGCTCTTCAGCACCGGAATCAAATTTGTCATTCTTGACGAAGTTGACTACATGACTAAAAATGCACAGCAAGCCCTCCGTTACTTGCTACAGAGCTACCCTAACAACATTCGGTTTTGTTTGATATGCAATTATATTAGCAAAATAGACGATGGACTGCAGAACGAGTTTGTGAAACTCAGGTTCAATCAGCTGCCACAAGCAGATATTATCAAGTTTCTGCGTAAAATTTCCGATACAGAAAAACTTGACGTCGGCGATGAAAATCTATGTGCGGTGCAAAAAGTCTACAATTCGGACATACGGAGTATGGTGAATTTCATGCAAACAAACCAAGACCTAGTCGGGTGTAACTATAACATCATCACCAATGATATATGGGAAACTATTTATTCATATCTATCAGGAGACGATGAGTCGTCCAAAATTATTCAATATATTCTCAACTTGTCTGTGCGTTACAATAGTGACATAAAAAACATAATTACCAAATTTTTGAATTATGTTATTAGAAATTATTCGCCCCTCGTCACATCAGACTTTTTAGATTTTGTTGAAAACATTATCCATGTGGAAGACAATATACAAAAATACTTACCCTATATTGTATGTAAATTGAGGTGTGTTATGTGAACATTACTTACAATACCCAATTGCCGTCTTTGGAATGACCATCTCATGATATACCCTGCGACGCTCATTTAAATTGCGAATAAAATTACTAGGGGGTGACGAAGAAAATGGGTCAAATTTGGTGCATGCAGACATTGTTTCTTTTGTTTTTGCCGGACCCTTATTGTTTTGTATTAATATTGGTCGACTAACTTGGGATGTTGTTCCACAAAACATATATATTGCCTACAAAAAAAATAAGTAAATGGATTTAAATAATCAATATAAAGAAACAAATGAAACTAATATAAAGAACGTAGTTGTATCAACCAAATGGAAGAATTAGATATTGATTGTGAATGGGACCAATTTATCTCACCAACCGAATATGATGCCCCCGCTCACAAAGAACATATTGTTGCATCACAACTTATAGACCAAGAGTGTCCTAAAGCAACAGAGATATATATATCCACAAAAACCAATATTTCCTACTTAAACACCCATATCGTCTTGAAGGATGTGTTCTGGAACATCCCCATTATTAGATATGGGGATCCTGTGGTCGGTGTTGTGAAAAAACAGATGAAATTTAATTCTACCCTTCCCGAAGAGTTGGTTGACATAAAAACCAGGCTAAAAAACGAGGTATATGTTGACGAGCACATTATTACAAACATTGATAATCCAACAGGACGAATCAAGTTCAAGGACATCCGAAAAGTAAGTATTGGTGTCTCTAAAAAGGACGTCATTAGTTATAGGTCCAAGAAAAAGAGTGCATTCTATAATTGCTTCGTACTGATACTACGCGTAAAGTACGAAAAGATATTCAAGGAGTTCCATGTAAAAGTCTTTAACACCGGAAAGCTAGAAATACCTGGAATTCAGACAGATGAAATGTTTTGCAAAATTATTGACATGGTGGTGCAAGTGCTAACGCCGCATATTTCAATCCCGATTTATCACATCCCAGAGAAGACCCAGACAGTGTTGATTAATTCCAACTTTAATTGCGGGTTCTATATTAATCGCGAAGTGCTATTTGATATATTGCGAAATAAATACGACATTGAATGCATATACGACCCGTGCTCATATCCTGGTATTCAGTGTAAATTTTACTATAATGTAAATAATAAAATACAAACAGGCGTCAAGGAGTATGTAGACAACCTTGTTAATGTATCATTCATGATATTCCGCACAGGAAGCATACTAATTGTTGGGAAATGTTGTGAAGACGTGCTTTACTGCATTTATATGTTCTTGAAAAATATACTTACTGCAGAATTTCTAAATATCGGCACACAGCTTATACCATCCGATACTATTCAAAAATCAAAATACAAAAAAATTAGGAAAAAGGTAATCACCATTGAAACCTGATTATCTATTCGTTTACACCCTTGAAGATTTAAAACGCCGTTTTTAAAATACCAAGGGTTTAATGTTTCAACCATTCTTCATCATCCCAAACATCATCATCATTATCCAAGTCATCACAAACATCACACTGTCCCCACCCTTTCCATTTGCGAATATTTCTTGGATGAAATCGGTTTTTCACCAAGTCTTCCTTAATCCCGCCATTACTAAACATTTTATCCCACATAGCCTTGTAATCGTATCCAAATATATTTGGATTTTCAGATAGCCAACCCCAATCCAATTTATCCAAGTTTTGTTCCAAAATAGGAATCGCATTTGGATTCATAGACAACATTTCCCAATCAACTTTATCCAAGTTTTGTTCCAAAATAGGAATCGCATTTGGATTGAAAGACAACCCCCACCAATTCACTTTATCCAAGTTTTTTTCCAGAATAGGAATCGCATTTGGATTTCTAGACAACAAACTCCAATCAACTTTATCCAGATTTTTTTCCAATAGATGAATCGCATTTGGATTTTGAGACAATCCACCCCAATTCACTTTATCCAGATTTTGTTCCAATAGAGAAATAGCACTTGGATTGTAAGACAAATGAACCCAACACACTCTATCCAAGTTTTTTTCCAAAATAGGAATCGCATTTGGATTTATAGACAACAACCTCCAATTCACTTTATCCAAGTTTTTTTCTAAAATAGGAATCGCATTTGGACTTTTATTTTCAGACAACAACCTCCAATTCACTTTATCCAAGTTTTTTTCTAAAATATGAATCGCATTTGGATTGGAAGACAAATGATACCAATTCACCTTACCCAAATTTTGTTCCAAAATAGGAATTGCGTTTGGATTGGCAGACAACGCACCCCAATTCACTTTATCCAAGTTTTTCTCTAAAATATGAATTGCGTTTGGATTGGAAGACAACCAATTACAAACAACTTTATCCAAGTTTTTCTCCAGAATATGAATCGCATTTGGATTATAAGACAATTCATACCAATCCACTTTATCCAAGTTTTTTTCCAAAATAGGAATCGCATTTGGACTTTTATTTTGAGACAATCTAGACCAATCCAGTTTATCGATAGGAAACCAGTCGCACAACTTCATAAAGTGGTTTCCTGTATTAGATGCTGTCGTCATTTTATTATGAGGTAGTCTTGTAATATACTATACACTCCAGTTGTATATTTAGAATCATTTTTTTATAATTACAGGTTCTCGTTTTCTAAATGAGACTTAACAGCATAAATCTTATAATAATCGCTTTTACGTGAGGACATTCAGTATATATACCATTCAGTATATATACTATGAAAAAATATATTGAAAAAACGGCGTTTTAAATCTTCAAGGGTGTAATATAGCATGTAATGATGAGACATTCGCATCGGTCATTTGGTTGTCTACCTCATTGCATATGTATTTGGAAATTTCATACTGATAATTATGTATACTATTTGTTATACTATCTATGTCTATATTAGAATGCGTATCAGTCATCTTCTCTTTCAGATTAAATATAGTTTTTTTGTATACATAAATAATTGCGTCGCGTATAGAAAGCTTTAAAAATACGCTGGTATTTTGTGTGATTTGTATAATGAACTCTATATATAGAAGAATGCCTTTTTGTGCATGATAAAGCGCGGCATCTATATTATTTGTGTGAATCATAACCATCTTAAATATATGTGTAATGGTCTCTATGCCGTTGATAATAATATAATTGAACATAGTCCGGTTAGGAACCTTGAAGCTATGTTGATTTTTCTCAACATATGCAATGTATTCGGTCAGCAGGTATCTATAGTGACCGGATGCTATACTGGGCGTAATTATCCACTTATCCAGATATGTTGTGACATCCTTTAATAAGTACGTTTGATTCATTTATATATCATACACTTAAAATACTTTTCATTGTAATGAATATAAAGACTTTATTTATTTACTACATATAATGACTGAACAATCAAGGACCGCGTCGAATGAGCCGGGATATAAATTGCCCTCCGAAGTTACTTTGAAGAACGCTGCCAAGCTTTCTATTGTTGAAGATAAACCCATCATGCTAGATTACTGGACTGCCTCTCTTGAAAAGACTGCCTTGGTTGGTGTGAGGGAGAATGGCGAAAAGCTTCTTGTCAAGAGCGAAGACGAATATACAAGTCCTATTGCTAAATTCTACAAAAGTGGAACCGAATACATTATCATCAGCGAGAACTCTATTTATCTCGTTTCTTCTGATATCGTTACTAAGCGTATCAGTTAAAATTCAATTTAGATACCATAATAAATAAAATGTGCTTCTATTACAACTACATTTTATGTTTGCTCCTACTCTCCTTACGATGCCGCTGATTGTATTGTATTGTATTGTGGATAATAAAGACAAAGATGGTCTCCTATTTCTACCCATGACATAATGCTTGTATAGCATATAATGCAGATCTTTATCAAGACTCTCACCGGTAAAACGATTACTCTTGAAGTTGAGGCAGGAGAGCAACAAAAATGTTTTCACTATACGAATTTGCAGCCATTATGGGCGAGTGATAATTTAACGAAAGGGGGCAAGTATCAGTGCATTGAGAATTAGATAGAACCCATTATTCACCAAATTATACAATAATTTTTCATCCAGAAAAATGAATCAATGAAATAAAAATAATTCATCTTGTAATATTCCAGATGCATTATTTGTTGTAAAGCCCCCAGCGCGAATCGAACGCGCGACCTTTCGCTTACTAAGCGAATGCTGTAACCACTAAGCCATAGGGGCGTTTGAGAAGGACACCTGCTGCCCTTGCTGTAGTATCAACGCAAGATGTCTTTAATATGTTTTATAAAATACTTTTTAATCCTTTAATTTGTTCTTGGGTGAGTGACTCGGGAAAAAGAATATTAAATGTAACCACTAGATTGCCAGAATGACCATTTCGCTTAAAGCCCATTTCAGGTATGGCTTTGAAATAGGATGGTGTCACTATAGACCCCTCATTATTGTTAATTGTATACGTCTTCCCATTAATATGTGCCAACTCAAATTTGAATCCACACAACGACTCTTTTAAAGTTATATTCTTTTCCACTATTAAATCTAATCCATTGCGTTTGAAATTCGTGTGGTTGAACACCTTAATAAAGACCTTTACGTCGCCTTTACACATTTCATTGGCAATGTTCCCCCTGTCCTTGAGAACAATCAATTCGTTGTCGTCCACGCCTTGCGGGATTTCCACATAAATAGTCTCCTTCTCCATGACCTTGGTCCCTTCCTGAACAATCCATCTCTCAATTTCCACAGGTATGTTCGCTCCAGTCATAACTTGCTCCATAGTTACGCTAATTGTCTTTACGATAGGCTGCAATCGTTGTATACTCTGATTCATGTTCATGGGAAACGGCATGTTGCCATGAAACACATGAACGTTCCCAAATGGAAACCCCTCCGGCATACCTCCCATTCCATTCATACGAACATTGCCTGCATCAGGCGTAAACCCAAATAGACCTTGAAACATCTCGTCTATGTTCATGTTCATGTTCATTCCCATGCCTCTAGGAGAGAATCTACCTGCTTGGTTCGGGTTTGCCATAAAGTCGTACTCGTTGCGTTTCTCGTGATCACCCAACACTTGATACGCCTCGTTGACTTTTTGAAAAATCTCTTGGGCGTCGGCGCTTGCATTTTTATCGGGGTGGTATTTTAATGATTGTTTACGATATGCTTTTTTTATTTCATCCGTACTGGCATCTTTCGTTATTCCTAACATTTTATAATGCGATGTCTCTCCCATATTATTCTTCTATGAGATAAACTTAAATAGTTATTGACGAATAATAATATGTCACCTCCACTCTTCGTCAATAAATTTACTCCACGTACATTCGATGAGTTTGAATACGATAAAGAATTTGTAGATTTGTTGCAGACATTAAAAAACACCGACACGTTGAATTTATTGCTCTGCGGTGATGCAGGCATGGGAAAAACGACGCTACTCAATGCAATCGTGTACGAATATTTCCATGGGTACGAATTGAGCAAATACAAGGATAATGTATTGTACATCAACAATCTGAAAGAACAGGGAATCAATTATTATCGTAACGATGTTAGAATTTTTTGTCAAACGTCAAGCTCCATCCATAATAAGAAAAAGATTATTGTACTCGATGATATTGACTTAATAAACGAGCAAAGTCAACAGGTTTTTAGAAACTCCATAGATAAGTATAGTCACAATGTGCATTTTATTGCGTCATGCACCAATATTCAAAAGGTGATTGAGAGTATTCAGTCTAGATTTATTATCATGAAAGTCAAACCGCTAAAGAGAGAATGCTTGGAAAATATACTGAATAAAGTCGTTGCTAGCGAGAAGATAAACATTGAAGAAGACGCGCGAAATTTTATCATTGATTTATCTAATTTGTCGGTGAAGATACTCCTGAATTATCTTGAGAAATTCAAGTTGCTATATTGCACCATTACGATGCAGATCGCATCCGATATGTGTACAAACATTAGCATATCCGTGTTTGAAAATTATATACGCGCGATCAAAGACGACAAGTTGAGCGATGCAGTTAACATACTATACTTGTTATTTGATAAGGGATATTCCGTGATGGATATACTGGACAGCTGTTTCACCTTTATAAAAACCACAAACCATCTAAACGAAAACGAGAAGTATTTTATTATTCATATCATATGTAAATATATTACCATTTTCCATAACATTCATGAAGACGAAATTGAACTTGCGATGTTTACAAATAATATATATAAAGCATTTCATTGCGTAAAATAGGTATAAAATATTATTGGTCGTAGTATTATAATGTCTGCAAATAATTCAAGCAACCATGATGCATCATCTATGGAGAGTACGCAAAACACGTATATTCGTTATAATGATGGTAATGCAATTATACCCGAACATTTTTCGGTTGTGAACGGATACGATTTGGTCCGTGTTGGCACATCAGCCAACCCATATACAATTGTAAACGAGACAGGTTATGACTATTATATTTTAGCAGGAATTGAACCAAACGAGACATTCAGTTCGCTCATTATGCAAAAATTGAATATTGAAAGATGCTGTGCGGTGGATAACACCCCCAGCAAGATTTCGTTGAATTTTCCCGAAAATATGAAGATTTTGAATAAGCGGGTGGGGTTTCGTAACGATAAACAATATGATAACCTCGGGTATTTTGTGGAGAAGTATAACAACATGTTTTTAAAACTGAATGGCGATGGCGAAGAATACCTATGGGTGTTGGCCATACCACCAGAATTATTGTTGAAATTTAAACAGGTTGTTATTGTGTTTAATGAAGTAAATATTAACCCTACCCAAGCACGCGCAAACAATAAAATTAGATGTTTTCAGAAGTTGATCACTACTCATAATATTGCGTTCATGAAATATACCGGAACCAATTTAATCATTACCTATATTCGTAAAGATGTTAATCCGCTAACTGAGAATGATACCAAAGAAGATGAAGCAGCAAAAGTGTACCCTGATTTGGGGTGGTATGCACGCCATTCTCCTCACAAAACTGATATAGAGGCAGCACGCATTCAGGCAGAGGCAGAGGCAGAGGCAGAGGACAATGCATCACGCATTCAGGCAGAG
>Ga0222676_1000349_pt1 | contig 16113 bp, 19 predicted proteins | sample AntAcemetagen870_FD_179815 | JGI IMG/M metagenome (GOLD analysis project Ga0222676, IMG submission 179815) | Saline water microbial communities from Ace Lake, Antarctica - #870 | ecosystem: Environmental > Aquatic > Non-marine Saline and Alkaline > Saline | place: Antarctica: Ace Lake...
TTCTACATTTATAGGGTCATATAAAAATATTTTTTCATTAACCAACTCATTATATAATACTTTTTTACTACTTAAATAATCTCCTACTTTTACATTTCTTGCTAATATTTTATCTTTACCAAAAGGGTGGTTAATAGAAGTTTTTATTTCAGTATCATCATCAAAGATAATGTGTTGATAAAGGTTTCTTTCAACCTTTTGAATACCATTAAAATTAGAAAATCCATTTGGACTTAATATTTTTATATTATTTGTATTAGTTCTAAACATTATGCCAACTTTTTTTTTCAACTATTTTTTTTAAACCGTTAGATGTTAGCCCATACTTTGTGTGATAAGTTTTTGAGAACGCTTGTTCATAAGACATTTTTTTACCATTACGCATTACTTTATTAACCTCAAAATTAACTTTAGGGTTTTCATCATAAAACTCTCTAATTTCTTTTACTATTTTTTCATTAAGTTTTGATGAGTGTATTATTCCTTTCCTCTTGGCCGACATTTGTTTAATGGTTTCCTCACTAAAACACCGCTTCACTCCCTTATTCCAAACCTTTCCACCGCCACCTTTTTTCCTACCACCAACACCTTTTCTATCTACTAACCCCATAAAATAACCTTCGCCACCTTTTGTTTTATTCCAACCATTATAAAATGTTTTATGTTTTTCAATATGTTCAATTTCATTAATTGCAGCCTTTTTACCATTATGAAAACAATCTTTAATTGAAAATATATGTGGTGGCTTCTTTCTTCTATGGGTAGATGCTCTTAGATTTTTATTAATAGTTAATCCTACATACTTAACTACATTATCTTGTTCTAGGTGGTAAAGATATATATTCTTCATATAACTATTTATAAGTCCTAAGAACTCACACTCACAGTTTTTTATATAAATCTTCTATTTTTATTTTACCATCTTCTGTTTCAACCATTGTACCACCATCAACACACTCGAACTCGGTCTGAAATTGTGATTCACTTGTATTCTTAATTGTTTCTTCTTTCCATTTTTCATCACGACCTGGTACTGCACTCCAATGAACTTCAAGAGGCACAAAGGTACTTTTTTTATTGACAGCATCCATCCACATTTTATAAAACATATTCATTCCGTGTGGTGTAGATACTATCATTACCTTTGATGATTGTCCAGAAGATATAGTAGGATAAACAGAACTAAAAAATTCTTCAGCGATATTATTAGGCACATAAGCAAACTCATCTAAGAATATAATATTAAAGGTACTTCCTCGAACAGCACTAGAAGATGTACTCGCCGCTACGATTCTACTTCCGTTTTCTAGTTCAAGTGATCCTTTGTTCCAGTTGAGAACGCCTTGTTGCATCCATTTTGGTAGATGTTCGTAAGCTAGTTGCAAACGACCTAACAAATCTCTCGCTGTTGAAGATTTATTTGCTAAGATTGCAACATTTACATTATCATTAAATAAAACATAATGTAAGAGGTAAGAGACAATAATAGTTGACTTTCCACTCTGTCTAGGTAATTTACATATTGTAAACCTATTGTTGTGGAAAGTATCTACCATCTTCCGCTGAAAATCATACATTTGAAAAGGCACAAGACCTTTATCAATCGTAACAATCTTTAAGTAATTTTCTATAAAGTATTTAGGATCTTCTAAACACTTAAGCACTTCTTCAACTTGTTTTTTTGTAAACCTAGAAGGAGTGTGTGCCTTCTTGAGGTTCGGATTTCCGAGATAGGATTTTTGTTCTTCACTCATTTTTAAAATAAACTCTTTATTGATTCAGACAAATCTTTGAAAGATAATCTTTTACCTTTTGCAGCGTCTTTTGCTATTTCAGCTCGAAGTTCATTACCATAATCTGCTTTGTTCATCATTATATACATTTTCTCGCCAAGTAGGTTGCCAGTTTCAAAGTCTGAAGGATAATGAAATCCCGCTTGTACTCTTCCATAACCACATTCATACGCCGCTTTCATTAATTTTTTCTCTAAGTCTGGTCTTTTACCAGCAACATATCTTGCAATTATAACCGATTGAGTTGCATGACCACTAGGATAAGACCTTGTATCATTTGTTTGACTTGGTAATGTATTAAGTCTAGGAAGAACTTCAAATGGTCTTGATCGATTGTAAAGTTTTTTAAAATGCATAATAATCGGAACTGATTCTTTTATAATTTGTGTAAATTCTCCATCATGAAATTCTATATTATTCTGTTCACAAACTTTTCTAATTGCATAGTAAGGTTCTTGATCGTGATTAAGAATAGATTCAACATCTTTTGATGTTCTTTTATTTACAATTTCTTCAACCTTATATGCCTCATCAATGTTATTAGTGGGAGGATCGGGTAAAGTAATTACATCTTGAAGATTTTGTCTAAAGAATATCATTTCTTTCCTTTCAACATTTTTTGTAGTTCGGTTGTTGAACCAACAAATAATGCATTAGTTACATTTTTTGGTCCTGTGTTTGGTACATCTTTTATCTTTTTTAATTTTTCTTGTAAGTCTAAAAGATTTTGTGATACTTCACTTACTGTTTTGATTAGTTGTCCTGCAACTTCATAAGCACGAGGATGTTCTCCTTCTTTTGCTAACGCAAGAATGCCATCAATTGCTTCGTTACCCTTATCAAGTAAATTATAAAGATTTTTTCTACCAGTTTCAAAGTCTATATCTGGATCTTTATTATCTGGTACAACTATATCTTTAATTTTTTCTTTTGGTTTTTCTAATGGCATTACCTCGGCGGTAATACCTAAAACCTCATTCAATGTTTCATCAATCTTACTCATGTTAAAATCCTCTTAATTACTTATCTTCGCCGGTAGCTTCATCATAATTTAAACTATCACTAAAGAAATCTAATGTTTCAGTATATGTATATGTATCATCTTTATCTGCACTTGTTGGGTTCGGTGTGACTGTAACTCTTTCACTTCTTGAAGGCGATTGATCTGCTGTATCAGTATATAAGTCAGCAGATACTTTTTTAATTACAGATGATGTGTTTATTGGTCCATATAAGTAAACTTTTGCAGTAAATGTCATAGTGTATATTATTCTTCTATTAGATGTTAAAGAACCTGTATAACTATCTTCATAATCAACACTATCTAAAATAATAGGTATATCTCTTTTTTGTCCCATAGTGGCATCTTCAATCATAGTGACAGTATAGTCAGGTTGAAAGTAAGGAAGTATTTGTTCTATGATTTGTAAACCATCGTCTGAATTAGACACATAGGCGTTCAAAGTAAACTTTATATCATAAGGTACAGGCATATACTGTGTGTTTAGTTTTGTCGTGTCTGCGTTTGTTGTCACTACAGCAATTTTTTGATTCTTATTTAGCTTTCTAGAAGGGTCGTAACTATATCCAGTAATTTCAAATGACATTCGAGGTAGAGTGATTGCCACAGATGAATCATCACCTGTTAAGTCCGCTTGTGCGTCTAATCTTGCTAAAAACTTTTCTTTAGGTGCATATGATAAAGGTATCTTAATATTCTGTAAAGGATTCCCGCTAGAATCCAATCTCTTAATATTCACATTATTGAATATTGTACCAAACGCAATAACAGTATTACGAATCTTTTTATGATAAAAATGTTCTCCAAACATTAGTATTCGTCAACCTCTCCAAAAGGATTTCTTTCGCTGAAATCTAATATATCATCAGCAGTAGAAGATGTATTTGTGCCAGCAGCTGTTTCAAATATTTGTCCTTGATCTCCTGTTGATTGTGTTGCCATTGTAAAGTCCTCATTGATAATATAATCTATTGCACCAATACTACTTTCTAATACAACTGAACCTACTTCGTTTTCTAAAGTAAATTGGAAGTTCATTGTGTCAGTAGATAATGAATCTTCAACACTATCAATAGTAGCAATACCTGTATCAACTCTTTCTGAACTGTACTCCCATTTAGTACAGGATAACTTGTAAGTAGGTAAAGCACTTTGTTGATAGAAAGGTTGTTCGTGTTCTACAAACTGTATTTCAAAGAATGCTTTTGTTGTAGGGAAATAAACTAAATCACCTTCTTGTGGTCTTTCAGCAACTAAGTCAGAGTTATTACCTACTAAAGATTCCCATCTTAATTTAGAAACAGTAAATGTAATATCATCTCTTAATTCTAAACCAAACTTTTTAATAATCTCTTGCTCACCCATATATCCATCAGTATTGTCCACATACATTTCAATAATGTATGAATCATCAAACGAGCTTGCAGGATCTTCACCAAAGATTGTATCTCTGTTGGCAATTTTTCTCGGCAAATAATAGACATCTTGGCCATATATCTTAAGCTGTTCTATCAGCAAATCCTCATAGAGGTTCTGTTCTGAAGTTGTGCCAGTTGAAAAATATGGATTTATTGGCATTTATTTTTTATCCTTGTTGAAAGTGTGCAGGTTCTTCATAATTACTTCTTATTTCTTCTTCAAGTCTTTGTTGTTCAGCAATTGCCGTAGAAAATAACTCAGGCCCATTAAGTGTAACTCCACCTAACATTGCTGTACCATTAAACTTGGAAAGATTTTGTCCCCATTGTCTTTTAATTAATGCTGTTGTATATCTTTTTAAATAGATATCGTCATACATATCTGTGTATGTTGCAGGGTCTAACCTACGATAAACTTCCATAATCATATATTCACCTGCTGTTATATCAGTTGCCCAATCTTGGTCAATGTATAATCGATTTGAAAGATGATTAAATCTCATTGGTTTCTCACCAACTAAAACATGATCTAAAAAATCTAAATGTTGCATTGTCATTTGATAGTGAACAATACTGGTAGATGAAAAATCGTATAAATCATTTAATCTTAATTGATATCTAACATCAAACATATTTAAGTTTGCTCTATCAGATAAAGGAAATATGTTTACAACAGAAATAACTGTGGACGGAACTATAAGAAAATTGTTACCTTGTTTCCATGCAGTAGTAACTGAATTTGATGTTACAGATTCTGAACTATCAGTTGTCATTCTAGTGACATCAGCTGCTGTTACTTGATATTTTAAGTACATTCTTTCAACACCATCTGTGTGATATTGACAAAAATACTGTACTGCTTCATCTATTCTATCATCAACCTGGTCATCATCAACATTTATGTCGATTACAGGTTTACCCAATGCTCTTAAACAGTATTCTTTTAATGTTGCTTTTGTGTTTGGTACTGCCATATTGTTTCCTTATAATACTATTTATACTTATCCTAATGCAACTGCTTGTGCGATTGCAAAGGCTTTTGATGATTTTGTGTTTGCGAGTGTTGTATTAGCATCTATTTGTGTTTGAATTGAACTAGTTACACCATCTAGATATCCTATTTCAGTTGATGTGACAGCACTTATAGAAACATCACCATTGCTGTCAGACACTAAAGCTCTAGAAACTGTTAAATTTTCCATCTTACTAAATGAAATTGCAGCTGCTGCCTTAATATCAGCATTTACAATATTTGTAATTGTATTGTTATCAGAATCAATAGACTTGTTTGTTAGTGTATCTGATGTATCTTGTAAAACAATAGTACCAGTTGCGTTTGGTAAAGATATCGTTCTATCTGCTGTTGGGTCAATTGTTGTTAAGTTTGTTTCATATGCGTCAGCAGTTGCACCTTCAAACTTAAATGAATTTTGTATTTCAATTGTTGTCGAATCAATTGTCGTTGTTGTGCCTTCTACTGTTAGGTTACCTGTAACTGTTATGTTATTACTACCATCTGCTGTAAGTCCAGTAATTAAAGAACTATTAGGATCAATAAAGTCCATTCTTTCAGTAGAAGCATTATACTTTAATATATAACCATTTGCCTTCGTGGATATATTAACATCATCCATATCCAATATATTAACACTACCACCGCCGCCGATAGTTGACATTTGTATAGATGTAATATTTTTAAAGTTTAAAAATTCTCTAGTGAGTTTTTCTAAAGTATCAATAGACCTTAAACCAGTCATCTTGTCTTTCTCTAACTCATTAGCAACTTTCATCTCACTAATATGAGATTGAACTTTGTTTATGATATCAGGGTCAGATTCTATTTGTTTTGGAGATAAGAAAGTGTGTAGAGCTGCATGACCTAGTTGGCCATACTTTTCTGCAACAACTTTTCTTGCTTCTTCATCAATAAATGTTTCCTCTTTCTTTAGGGGTTTAATATATTTTGCTTCTATTTGTTCTTTTGTTTTTGTTAAATCTAATTTTTCTGGTTTTTTAAGTATAACCTGTTTAACTTCTTCAACAACAGGTTTTATTTTTTCTGGTTCTTTTAAAAGTTTTTTCTTTTTCTTACCATCTGTTGCGGCCATTAGGTCTTCAAACAAACTCTCTAGACCTTTTATCTTTTTTTCTTCTTCTTCAATATTTCTTTCTACAACTTCTTTTTCTCTATCAACATTTTCTAAAAAATTCTCAAAGTTTTTTTCAAACTGCCATTCATTTAACTGTTTGTCAGGATCAATTGATAAATCTATTTTCTTTTCTAAATTACCCTCTAGTCTTGATTCTTGCAATTGTGCAATTCTTTTTTCAATATCTAAATCAATATCAATTTCTACTTGTCCTATCGGTTCATTAATACCATTAATAACACCCACAGGCGTTTCAGTTAGAATACCTGATAAAAAATCAGTTCCTTTTTCAATATCAATATATCTTTGAGTTGAATTATTAACCATACACTATCGAGTTACACTTGGCGTTACGGTAGCTCTTCCTTCAATTCTTCGAGTGATTAGTCCATCACTATTGGTTGTTGTTAAATCCCATACATATCGACCTTCAGTAAGTCCTGAAGTTACAGTATCAGTTAATGCGATTGTGCAGGTACCATCAGTTGCACTTACGGCTGCTGTAGTAAATGATGTGGCACTAGATGATAAATGAGTTTTTCTCAATTTACTAGTGATTGTTTGTGCTGTTAAATCTACTACTGTTCCAGTTGAATCTTTGATTGTTACTGTTTGTGTAAAATCAGCATCTTGGTCAATAGTAATATTTTGTATTGTTGCCATTATTCATTCCTATCCTATTGTATTACTATTTATAATACTATTTATAATATAGAGACCTGTGTATTATGCAGATTTAATTACTGTTTAAATTCTGATGGCAATCCTAACATTGGTCTTTTATCATTAAGATTAGTTTGTTTAAAAGTACCATTTTTATCATTGTAATGTAAAAATACTTGTCCACAGTCATATCCTTCAAAAGGATCTCTCCAATGCTCTAATAAAGTTCCACGGTAAATCAACATATCTCCTGGCTGTAAATGTATCGTTACTCCTTCTTTTTCAGTTTCACCCGAAGGTTCAAGTTTAATAGGCCACGAATCACCACCTAAGTTAAGAGTACAGGATATCTCACAGGAAGGTCTATCTTTATGTCGGTGTAAAATATCACCATACTTATATATACGAGCATAGGTATAACAAGGAACTAATTCAAGTTGAGTTACTTGTTGCATAACGGGCATCACTCTTACCATTAAGGTCTCCATTGCTAAATCAGCATAATGTGAATAAGTGCCTGGTATTTGTTCATCTTCCCATGTTCCCCATGTTTCATCAAAAGGAGATATATATCTTTCTTGTTTTAAAAAACTTGCTACTGCTCTTTTATTTTGAAAATAAGCATAAACAAATGAAGCTAACTCTGATGAAATAGATTTTTGAATAACACAGTAATTATTATCTTTAAAAAAATTATCTGTATTAGTTTTTTCTTTTTTCTTTTGTCTTGGCATTATTATACTCCTTTAAATGAATTGGGTATGGCTTGTATATTAAAATGAATAAAACGAAAGGGATCTCCTTTTTGTACAACATATTCATGAGGCACAAAAGCAGGAGCGATAATTAAAGTACCGGGTATCGGTTTCCAATTAACTGCTTCGTTAGCATAAGTAATTTTATTTGAATCTTTTTCTGGCAACTTTAACATTGCTGCAGCGGGCCGTGGATCGTGAAACACAGGATAAGAAGATTTATTTGAACACTTTAAATAATAAAAACCTGAAACATGATTATTAGAATGAACATGAGTATTATGATTTCCACCACCTGTTTTAGGAAATTCTTGTACCCAACATTCGGTAAAAACACAAGTGTGTTGAGATAAATCAAACCCCATAAAATCTAAAAATTCTACTGATTTTTGCCCTATGTGTTCAATAAAAAATTTGAGATTAGGATCCGTGGCTATCGGTCCACTGTGATGAACAATAGCAAAATCATTTTTTTGTTTCTTGATTTTATCTGCGTTTCTCTTTTTTGCATCTTTAATATGAGGATCACAGACTTTGTTTATCTCTTTAAGCCATTCTGGTTTATGTTCTACCCAAATAGGTGTTTTAAAATATTCTTGTAATATCATTTAAAAGGCCATCCTATATTCCAAATCACTAATGAATATCGAGTTCCTCTTGTAACAGGAGCAACTCGATGCCAAACAAAAGAAGGGAATACAATAATGGATCCTTTGGTTCTTGCTTCTTTGGAAGTAATAACATTGGAAACACTATCTCCTCTGTTCCTTAAATCAAATTCTAAATCTCCACCATCATACTCATTATCATCAGCTAGAGACACAGTTACTGATAATTTTCTAGTCATACCATGATCGTTGCTTCTTGGTCGATCGTAGGGTTTATTCCAAGAATCTTGATGCCAAGTATAGTGTTGCTGTTCACGATAAATTGTAAATTGACAACTTTCTGATCTTTCCCATTCAAAATTCCAACCTGCATCTTGATTAGCTTTTTTTACATAAGGAATAATTTCTCGATAAATCCATTGATCGTTCATCCAAACAATAGATGAGTTTCTTGTTTTATAAAGTTTGGATATATCATTTTTATCTGTTAAGACTTTACTACCATCAAAATCACCTGTTAAGGCAACTTGTTGCGCTTGTTCTTCACCATGACGAATAATATGATTACACGTTCGAGGAGTTAAAGCTCCTTGAAATACATAATAAGGATTTTCTAAATTCATTATTTTTTTTTCTTATTTTTTTCCATAATATTATTATAACACACTTTCAATAGAAAGTAAAGCGTTAATTCGGTTTTATAAATGTCAAATTATTTGAAAAGTCCAACAAACAGCGAATAAAGGTTTATCACTTTTATTTATAGTATAAGAATGATTTAATTCAGAATTAAATAAAACATATTTATTAGTTTCTAAAGGTTCTTTCCACTTTCCATGTCGCTTTCTTCCTTGTTCATATTCAAATATTAGATGAGAAGAATTTTCAAAAGACTCTAAAGTATAGATACAAGTAAAATCATTAGAATTATGAATGTCGTAGTCATCAATATGATGATGAAAATCAATAGATTGTCCAGGAAATAAAACAATACCAGAAAGAGAAGTTTGAACTAAACAAGAACTATAATTTAAATTGTAGTCGTCTTTAATAAAATCATGAACCCAAGTGAGATGCTGTTGAAAATCAATATTAAGATAGTCTTTATGATAATTAAAATCATCAAAACTTTTATAGTTATTGTTAGAATAATTTTTTAAAAGATTAAGCTTAATTTCTTCTTTATTAAACTTTAATATTTTAGGAATAAATCCTGTAACAATAGATTGTTCTGTAAGAATTTTCTTCTTTGACATTAAACTGGGCTAGTTGCAGATATCCAAGTAGATGAATCAGTATTCCATTCAAAAAAACCTTGTGGAGATTCTCTATCGTAAGCTACCCATTGAAGATTATCTTCATCCCAACTAATTTGATATAATTCATTATCTCCATAAGTAGTAATAGAAGGATAAGCAACAGGAGCATTCCATAAACAAGTATTTTCATCTAAAATCCAAGAATTATAAGGTTGAGATCCATAAAAAGCATCACGATCTTCATCCCATTTTAAACCTACACTAGGATAGTTTTTACGATAAGGAGTTCCTCCTTCTTTATGAACATTTCCTTGTGTATTATAAGAACATTTTTTCCAAAGAGGCCAACCGAAAGCGTTTTCTAAAAACTGTCTTCCTACCTCTTCTTCTTCAATACCATCAGCATTTTGACAATCAGTATTAGCTACGACTATTACTGACATCACTTTACTATTTAAACCTATTTTTGCGTAATGTGCCATGTTATTTTTATTTACCTCCGTTTAATTTATACAATATTTATACAATATAAAAAAGTTTTCAACCATAATTACTGAAATTTGTACCTTATTACTACTATTCCTGAGCCACCTGAACCTGCAGGAGGATAAGCACTTGTGTATTGAGAACCACCACCACCACCGCCTGTATTGGTCGTACCAGAAGTTCCTACTCCATCAGGAGAACTTCCAGCGTTTCCACCACCGCCTGTGCCGCCTGTGGCACCAGCAGTTGGACTTGAACTGTCTTGGTTTAATCCGCCACCACCACCACCGCCTGAAAAAGAAGTAGGTGAACTTGATATTGATGTTGTAGCACCATTACCACCAGGACCTCCTAATTGACCTGAGTTAGGAGAAGAGACACCTGTGCCAACTTGAGTAGCACCACCGCCGCCTCCGCCTCCAGCTCTTTGAGGATTTGAACTATTATAAAGACCACTGCCACCATTACTTCCTTGAGAAGGACTAACAGGAGGAGTGTTTCCAGCTCCACCAGACTGACACCCTTCAGCGCCACCACCACCACCCGAACCTCCAGTATCAGGAAGATAAGAAGGAGAACCCCAACCTCCACCACCGCCACCACCAGTAGAGGTAATAGTAGAAAAAACAGAATCATTGCCTGCGACTCCTGTAGTACCAGGAGGGTTACCTGATCCACCAACGGCACCACCACCACCGACGGTTACAGGATATCCTGTTGCAGTAACAGATAATGATCCTCCAGGGTTAGCTAAAGGACTTGCTGTCCAAGCAGCAGGACTGGGTACAGATTCTCTGAATCCTCCGCCGCCACCTCCGCCGCCAATACCTCCGCCAGAACCTCCACCACCTGCTACAACCATGTAGTCAACAGTTGAGCTTCCTTGGGCATTACCAGCAGAAGTGACAGTAAAAGTTCCTGAGGCATTAAAAGTATGAATTTTGTAATCACCTGAAGTAGTAATAGTACCACCAGTGGCACTAACAAACTCCACTAGATCTCCCCATCTTCTCCATGCGGATCCATTATACATTTCATGATAACCTAAATCGGAATTGTATCGTAAATCTCCTGCTTGAGGAGAACCTGGTCTTTGAGCTGTTGTACCAACAGCAGTTTTTAAAAACCCAGTATCATTGATAGTTGTATTTTTTAATGTTGCCATATTAGTTAGTTTTGAAATTTGTACCTAATTACTACTATTCCTGAGCCACCAGCTCCGCCAGGGTAGAATCCACCGCCGCCGCCACCGCCAGTATTAGTTGTACCTGCACTGCCTGTCCCAGTACCACTACCGTTACCGCCACCGCCGGTTCCACCGGTACCAGCACTTTTACCATTTTCACATCTACCACCACCGCCACCGCCTCCGGCATAAGCTACAGGACTTCCTGTTATGTGTGTAGTGCCGCCAGCACCACCATTACCACCAGCAGGTCCTGGAGCGGTAGTACCACTAGCTGTTGCACCTCCGCCACCACCGCCAGCGTCATTAAGAGCAGTGCCTCCGCCATTTCCTTGAGGTGGACTCACAGGAGGTGTGTTTCCACTTCCTCCTATACCAGGTCCTGTCGGAGTACAACCTCCAGAAGCTCCGCCACCACCTGAACCACCACTTGCACCAGACCTTGAAGGTCGTGAACCTGCACCAGCATTAGAGCCTCCTCCGCCACCTCCAGTGGATGTGATTGTTGAAAATATTGTGCTGCCGCCTTGTGTTCCTGGTACTTGTGGAGTTGTACTACCGGCACCTCCACCGCCAACAGTTACAGGATATCCTGTTGCAGTAACAGATAATGATCCTCCAGGGTTAGCTAAAGGACTTGCTGTCCAAGCAGCAGGACTGGGTACAGATTCTCTAAAACCACCAGCGCCAGCGCCACCACCAAAGTAACCACCTCCTGCACCGCCAGCTACGACCATGTAGTCAACAGTTGAGCTTCCTTCAGAATTACCCGCACAAGTGACAGTAAAAGTTCCTGAAGCATTAAAAGTATGAATTTTATAATCTCCAGAGGTTGTGATAACACCCCCTGTAGCAGTGACAAATTTAACATTCTCTCCTGCTCGTTGCCAAAAAGATCCATTATACCATTCATGGTATCCTTCATCTGTGTTGTATCTTGTCATACCAACAGCAGGAGATCCTGGCCTTTGGGCTGTTGTACCAACAGCTGATTTTAAATAACCAGTGTCATTAATTATTGTATCTTTAAGTGTTGCCATTATTGAAATTTGTACCTTATTACTACTATTCCTGAGCCACCAGCTCCACCATTATCTCCTGGACCAGAACTTGTATCAGCAGCTCCACCACCAGCAGAACCTGTATTTGTTGTACCATTAACCCCAGCAGTTCCACCAAGAGTAGCTCCGTTTCCGCCACCACCAGGTCCACCAGAACCTTGATCTACAACAGCATCAGCAGTCGCTCCACCACCTCCACCTCCAGTTCTTGTGACGGCAGATCCTGTTATGGAAGAGGCTGTCCCTGAACCACCTGGTCCAGAATCAGCAGCACCATTACTGCCAGGTATTGTAAAATTGCTACCCGCACCACCAGCTCCTCCACCGCCAGCAGAGCCAACATTTAGCCCACCTGATTGTGCTCCACCAGAATTACCCTGAGAGGGACTGACAGGAGGAGTGTTTCCTGCTCCACCACTACCAGTAGAAGTTGCCCCACCTCCAGAGCCACCAGCTGTACCAGAAGAAGCAGTTGTACCTCCCCCTCCTCCACCACCAGCAGATGTTATAGAAGAAAAAGTTGATGAGTTTCCAGAACCACCATTTGCACCAGAACTTCCTGCAGCACCACCACCACCAACAGTAATAGGATAAGAGGTTGCAGGAACAGAAAAACCACCTATTGCAGGGTTGGGGAAAGATTCTCGATATCCTCCAGCACCACCACCACCAGCACCCCTTGCACCAGCAGCTTGTGAAGAACCACCACCTGAACCGCCTGCTACAACCAAATAATCAACAGTTGAGCTTCCTTCAGAATTACCAGCAGAAGTGACAGTAAAAGTTCCTGAAGAAGTGAAAGTATGAATTTTGTAATCACCTGAAGTGGTAATAGTACCACCAGTTGCAGCAACGAACTCAACAATATCGCCCTGCCTATTCCAATTACCTCCAGTCCACCATTCATCATATCCTAAATCTGTATTAAGACGAATCATTCCTGCTTCAGGAGAACCTGGTCTTTGAGCGGTTGTTCCAGAGGCTATTCTGATATAACCAGTATCATTGATAGTTGTATTTTTTAATGTTGACATTACTTATTGTTTTTCAATATCTCTATTTCTTTTTTTAAATCTTTGACTGCCTCCAATAAGTAAGTTGTTATTTTTGTATATTTGATAGAATCTGGTTTACCTTCTTTTAACGAAACTAATTCAGGTAAAACTTTATACATTTCTTCAGCGATAAATCCGACTTCATCTTTTTGACTACCATCTTTACGATCATACTTAACTGCATTTAAAGAATAAATACCTTCAAAGTTATTTAAAGGTTTAATATTTTCTTTATATTTAATACTTGAAGTTTCTGTTAAAGTTCCTGCGACAGTCACATTTGCACCACTAAATGTTAATGCAGTTGTTGTGCCTGATTTAATAATTAAATTTCCTGATGTGTTTGTTGCACTACCAAAAGTAGTACCACCATCTTTAAAGAATATATCACCACCATCAGCGTCTAATATAATATTAGCACCACCGTCAATAGTAAAATCACCACTATCAGCAATTGTACTTCCATCTAACGTCATATCGTCAACTGTTAAAGCAGTTAAGGTTCCTAATGAAGTAATATTTCCTTGAGCAGCAGTTGCTAGAGTTCCAGTAATTGTTCCTGTTGATACAATTGTTCCTGATGTAGTAAGATTACCAACCACATCAATTAAGGTAGCAGTAAGTTCTATTTCGTCTGTTGCAGCAATATCAAGAACAGTAGCACTTGGAGCGTGAATAAATTGTGATGCATCATTGAACTGCAACTTCATAGTACTGTTTAGAAGAAGTCCTGTATCAGCAACATGAGTTAATATTACATCTTGGTCAGCACCAAATTGAATTGTTGAAGCGTCTGCCAAGAATAAATCTGACCATTCTAATGAAGCAGAACCTAATGCCTGTCCATCAGCACTTGAAGGAGTGTTTGCACTAACAGCAGAAAAAGACAATACTCCTGATCCGTTAGTTGTTAATGCTTCACCACTTGATCCATCAGCAGTTGGTAAATTAAACGCAACACCGTTTGATGTTAGAATAAGTTTAGAACCATCACTAGATACTGATTCGTTTGCGTCATGAAATTGTAGTGTTGGTGTTCCACCACTATCTGTTAATAATAATCCTGTGTCAGCAACATGAGTTAATGCTATTTCGTTATCTTCACCAAAAGATAAGACAGCAGCATCTGAATCTAATATTAAATCATCTTGAAGTGTAAGGTCTCCACTACCTGTGATTGCACCAGTTACAGCAAGAGTTGATCCGTCAAAAGTTAAGTTTGTCTCACCATTTAATCCTGAACCTGTGCCTGTAACTACTCTATTATTAGCATCATTTGCTAAACTTACACCACCAGTTGCCCAAGATAAAACACCAGAACCGTTTGTTGTTAATTGTTCTCCTGAACTACCATCGGCAACAGGAAGTACATAAGATATGCTTGTTGTTACATTCGGTGCTTTAAATCCAACATAATTAGAACCTAAATCAGTATCTTCGTAAATTCTTAATTCACCAGGACCTGCAGCTGAATTATGTATTCCTACAAAACCAGCATCATCAATTGTTAATAATATATTTCCATCATATTGTTGAAAAATAATATCTTTAGCGTCAACCATTGGTTTGATAACTAAGTCACCACTTGATTGTAAAAACTTAGCAACATCAACACCAGCGATTCTTAAATCTATCTGGTCATCTGTTTCTGCATGAAGGGATGTATCTGCGTCAGCGTCTAAGACTAATTCAACGCCATTAAAATCTGTATTGAGTGGTGCGATTGTAGAAAGGTTCGTTTTGTCATTGATGACATAGATAGAGGCACCGTCTGCTGGAGCAGCAGTAAATGTTATTCTTCTATAATTACTACTACCGTCAACACCTAATGCGAATGCTTTTCCAGAACCTGGTTCTTGTCTTACATTATTAACAAATACTTCAAGAGCATTTTCACCACCACGAACAACATCATTCGCAAGGTCAAAAGTTGTTGTTGATCCATCACCTGTGAAAGAATCCTTTGTAGGAATACTTGCAAATTCTTGAAATGGTTGTTGTCCTATATATGCCATTAATTATTCCTTATACATCTTCTAATACTGATACTGTAATATCTACAGCATTAGCAGCACTAGCAAGAGCTTCTAAATTATCTGCGTTAGTTCCATCGTTTTGTAGTACTAGTTTATTTCCTGACATCACTTCTAGTGAAGCGCCTGCAGGTATAGTTGCATTTCTTACAATGTAGACATCATTTGTTCCATCTTCATTATCTAGAAAAATATCTACTGTTACACCAGAGGTTGTTTTATTAGAGCAGGTAATACCAATAACGATTGATTCTAAAGCAGAACTGCTTGCCCCAGCAGGAACAGCATAAATCGTTGAATTACTACTATTGCTGACATTAGGTGTGCAAAATCTTTTAAAATCATTAGCCATTTTTTTGTCCCTTTACTTATATTTATACTATATTTATAACATTTTTAAATGTCTTTTTCTTAATACTATAGTTTTGTTGTCCTGTATATATCATTATTCACTCTCCACTATTTCTACCCAAGAGGTAGTATCTTCATTCCATCTGTAATTTTTACCATCTGTAGGATAAGCAACTGGTGCTTCCCATTGACAAGTATCTTCAATTAATATCCATGATGCGAAAGGTTTAGGTGCTATGAAAGCATCTCTAGCTTGGTCATATTTAAAACCAAT
>Ga0222676_1000354_pt1 | contig 15986 bp, 18 predicted proteins | sample AntAcemetagen870_FD_179815 | JGI IMG/M metagenome (GOLD analysis project Ga0222676, IMG submission 179815) | Saline water microbial communities from Ace Lake, Antarctica - #870 | ecosystem: Environmental > Aquatic > Non-marine Saline and Alkaline > Saline | place: Antarctica: Ace Lake...
AAAAAATCAAATATTTAAAAAACTAACAAAAAACTAAATCAAAAAAACATCGGAATCTCAGTTGTAATGTTGTCACATAATTGGTTTGTAAAATAATTCTTATTTGGAGACAAATATAAAATTGATTTTAAATATAGTTTACATACATAAACACATGAGTCATTATTCAGATCTTTCTATTGGTTTAACCAAACAATTGGAAAAAAATGAAAAAAAACAAAACGGTATATATTTTACACCACCTGAGACCATTCGTAAAAATATGGAATACTTGAAACCATATATGGATAACGTAAAAGAAATATTAGAACCTTCGTGCGGTTCGTGTGAATATATTTCAGCCATTAAACAAAAGTATGATGTAAATATTACAGGAATAGAGTATAATAATACTATTTATGAGTCTATAAAACATTTACATCCGAATCTCATACATGATGATTTCATAACTCATCGTTTCGACAAAACATTTGATTTAATTATTGGAAATCCGCCTTATTTTGTGATGAAAAAAAACGATGTAGACAAAGAATATCATAAGTATTTTGACGGAATACCAAACATATTCTTATTATTCCTTATTAAATCTTTAAAAATGTATTCCTGTATTGTCTCAGTTTTTGATTGAATATATTCATTTGAATAATGATAGGATGTATTTATATTTCAATTTTCAGCATTTACTTCTCAAATAAGAATTATTTTACACCATTACGATTCACATAGATATATCCCTTTATGGAAATTATATCATCAACGTCCGAGCGACAATATCTACAATGATATAGAAAGGAACTATGGTCGATGTTTAAGCGACTTAACACCAATAATCCAACGTATCGGGTCCGGTAAAACTAGACACATTAAATCATAAGAACATTGGTATGATTCATTTATCCTGAACTACAAAATAATATATTTATATATATAATGAAGACGAATAAATATAAAAAAAATACTAAGCGTTTAAGTAAGGAACCGCATAAAAAAACAAGATATTTACGAAAAAAAAATACTAAGCGTATAAGTAAGAAACCGCATAAAAAAACAAGATATAACAAATTCACAAAAAAATATAAGGGCGGTACTGCTCTTACTCTTCCTCTTGGTGTAAGAGATAAAAGAAATTGGTCACCCGTCGAGAGACTGGCGAAACGTCGAGTCCAGGTAAGTTCAGAATTCAAAGCCGCTCCTTCGTTACCCGACGATAATCCCGATTTTTTCTTTAAGTATAATACCTTCGAGTATTTAGTTAATCAACGTGGAACTCATTTTGACATTCATATAATTTCTAATTTAGAACATACCTATAATACGCATGAGGATAAATTGTTGGAACTAGAAATAAAATATTATGGAAAAATAGAGTCAAACAACGATATACTAAAGAGTAAGATCCATGAATTTGTGAAAAGTTCCATTAAGAAGGAGATAACTGTGGATGATTCTATTCAGTTATATTATACAAAATTGAAAATTCATCAAAATGAAAAATATAATGAACAATTCAAGAGAACACGGGATCATTTAGAATCTTGCAAAGCCGCTGCGGCGATTTCCAAACTAGGAGGTCTTGGAGATCCTTATGATAGTGAAGAATACCAAACACAAATGGATAATTTTTATAAAATAGAAATGATTATTGAATTATTAAAAATAACAATAAAACTCTACAGAGTATTCATTAAATATTTTTTCTTTAAAAATAGAGGAAAAAGCAACATTCAATCATATTTGGATTCAATCACGAGTGCCGCTGAAGATGAAAAACAAACGAAAATTACACAAGGATTAACTTTTTCATTAGATGTTTTTTCGTTAAATGACCCTTATGACGAAAGTAGTTATCCGAATGAAGAAGATGAAATATATCTGGGAACTAACATTTACACTTACAATAAAGATTTCCTTTCTATAGAGAACTATATAAATTATTTATCAGCGAACATCTTAAATATTTTAGGGCGTTCTAATGACGAATTCTATAATATAGCTTCTATAATTTCTATAATATGTAATCCTAAAAAGGGTAACTTATTTGATCTCCTTTATAATGAATTAGAACGTGAATTAAGCTAATATGTAATCCTAAAGATGATAACTTATTTGATGTCCTTTATTTAGTTACCTTATTAATATATTTTGTAAATATAATGATGAATCCTATGATAGAACATAATATGAATCCTGTTGATTTTTTATTAACGGAACTCCTTCATGATGGCTTTTTTTCGTTAAGAAAATTAGAGGACCCTCTATTATCAACCATTGTAGATACATTAATACAAGGTTGCGACACAACCGACTACGTACCTTCTTCATATTATCCGCAAAATAAACTAATATCGGAAGACCAAATGGTCGGAAAGATGTTTAATGTTACAAAGAAAAGAATACAACCCCAATACATAATGCGAACAAACGTACAAATTCCAAAAAATAAAACGCCAGCAGGACAAAATTCTACTTTATTATGGACTCCAAGCTCGTCAACTACTCTTATAAGTTTAACTGGTTACGACGATATTTTCGTAGCTCCACAACCTACTACAGGTGTAAAAGATATATATATAGTATGCGATAGTATTTCTGATGTTATAGGTAGACTCTTCAATGGTACTTCTTGTCCAGAACACTTCAGAGTGCATATTATGATAAGCAGTGCTACAATTTCGGATCCGGGGTCCGCGGGCACATTAGGATCCACCGAAAGCTTTCAAAAGCCAGTAGATAACCCAAATTTTAAAAAATTTGTACATACATTTAAAACAGCTATAAATTTCAATGGATGTAATTCTTTTAGTATATTAAATTTCGCAACAGGGTACATTAATAATTTAACACCCTTACCCGTAGCTAAAGCACAATATCCAAATATGAATTCTGGCAAGACGATTATTTGGAATAATAAAGATAAAAACAAGTTATTCGACTACCCGGATGACACCAACTTGAGTTTTAGCCCAGCTTCTCACGCAAACAAAAACGCAGTTAAGCATTTAATGAATACGGCTACTCGTTGTAATGTAGTAGTTAAGCCTACTAATTGTATTAGTACACATAAATGGAATCAAAATTCTAGTCATGTATCGACCACTACAAAAGAACATGCTATAAGAGCTGCTCAGACAAAAAGGATAGGAGATCATCATCAAATTGCTTTTTGTGAATGGCTAATTCAACCTAATAATTTTTCTAATTCGGGACAAGAAATATTTACTCCTATCAACATGGCGGGTACCCCCGCGGGGGGGTTTATCCGAAAAGAATACAATACTAGTAGGGGGGCGACAAAAGAGGGATATTTTTTTGATCACAATCCGAGCCCAACCACACCCCTCAATTTTCAAAATCCTACAGCCGAAAATACTTGGTTTTTCACAGGAGATTGGCCCGCAATGTGTTTTGCTTCATATATGGGGGTTAACGCACTTTTTAAAGGAAATTCAGGGATTTTTACATCCAAAGTGGCATAGATATTATTGACCACTTTAAATCCAATTTAGATAAAATAAACGACAACATAGATGTCAACACCATTAAAAAAAAGTACTCGACTGCATTCACCAAGAATACAATCACATAGAAATCAAAAAAATATTTTACATAAAATGATTAAAGAAACCCAAAGTAAATTGTTGAAGCAAGTCGACGAATTACCGGATTTAGAAAATTATTTGTCTATGTATTAGAAATTTCTTAATAAAATAATACCCGAAAGTGTTGGATGGTTCGGTGAAAAGGGCTACAATTATTTATTTATACCACCTATGTATAGCACAATATCCACAGGAATACATCTTTAACAGTTATGTACGACATCACAATTCCCGAACCAGATACGTCTTGGTGTACCCAATGGCGGTTGCACAAACACTTCATACTTTATGAACAAATCAATGTTCTCCGTATTCAGGTTCATTCTATTTTACCAATATTTGTGATATATTCGTTTCTCTCGTAGGTGTTTGACGTCTCTCAGTGACATGCAACACCAGTATAACAACGATTTCTTTTTTGTAATAATTTTATACTGGTTTCATCATGTTGTATTTTTTAACTTCATCATAAAAGTCTTTATTTTGGAATTAAAAAGGATAATTTATTATACAAATGCGATAGAAGGATATTTTAATGTATTGAAATCACAATGGATTAAAAGACCATCAACTTAAAAAAAATATCTGGATTAAGTTGAAGGTTCAAAGGTGTAATATTTTACTACTGTTTCTTGTTGCCATCTATATTATTTATCTTTATCGCGTGAAATATTTTTTTCCACCGCTTCATAGAAGACTTTTCCTTATCTAATAATTTATTCCAAATGCTTGGGTTAGTCATTACTATCCAGCCTGTTTGAGAACCTAATCCTCCATATTGGTTAATCTCTTCGTCTACATAAATAGATACATATTTTTTCAACCATTGTGGTTTGTTATTTTTAAATTTCAATTTTTATAAAGTGTTAATGAAATACATTTAAATATATAATTTTTATTTATATTAGTATGACTTTACAAATCCACAACAAACAAGTGATTGATTTTTACAAACAAAATAAGCATATTTCATTTGAAGAGGTCAATATATTTATGGTGGATATGCTACAAAAAATGATGCAAAACGACTCTTTGTCGCCGAATCTTATGAATGAGATGAATAAGACATTACTTTGTCTCCAAACTAAAATGGAGTCAATGACCAATGATATGTCTAAATTACAACAAGAATCACAAAATCAGGTGATAATGAAAATGATGGAAATGAAGGATATTTATATAGATCAATTGAAATACGCGCTGACCAACAATGTCTCTGAAAAAATTCAACCGATTTTAAAGGAACATACAACTATGTTTATAGACAAGACCCATCTTTTATGGAATGATATGATGCCCAAAAATCAGGAACAACTGAAAGATTCTCTACAACGTTTTGAGGAATCGATTATGAAAGAAAAATATAATCCACAAGAAATCACCTCTTTCATTGAAAAGTTGGAGACAAAATTCAATCAATCGGTGATTGACACCAACGAAAAATTACTTCGTAGCGAACACAAACTAGAAAGTGGTTTCAAAGAAATCTGTGATATAACGTCCACCAACCAGCAAAATATGTCTCTTATTTTAAATAAACTAGAAAATTCATCGTCCAAAGGCAAACTATCCGAAAATATTTTGTTTCATATTTTACAATCGCTTTATCCAAGCGCCTCGATCGAAAGCGTTGGAACTCAAAAAGAAACCGGTGATGTTATGCTGAATCGTCGAGACAAAACAACCATTATGATTGAAAATAAGAATTACAATGTCAATGTCCCACAAATAGAAGTTCAAAAGTTTATTCGTGATTGCGAAACTCAAAATTGTTCTGGGTTGTTTTTGTCACAAAATGGCGGAATTTGTAACAAGGATAACTTTGAAATTAATATTCACGATGGACATATTTTGTTATATATTCACAGCGCAAATTATGACAAAGACGTCATCAAAGTCGCCATTGACATCATCGATCATTTCAAAATGAATTTGGATAAAATAAATGACAAAGTAGATGTCAATACAATCAAGAAAGATGTACTTGATAATATTCATAAAGAATATACCCATTATCGTATTCAAAAAGATACTTTACAAAAAATGATCAAAGATACCCAAGGCAAGTTGTTGAAGCAAGTGGATGAGTTAAAAATGCCAGACTTGGAAAATTATTTGTCCATGTATTACTCATTTTCAGGTGGAAAGTTTGTATGTCCTTATTGTGAATTCATTAGCGTAAAGAAGGCCGGATTATCGGCACATGAACGCGGATGTAAGAAAAAGAAGGAAATGACGGAATCATAATACGCTTTTTTATGGTTGGAGTTGACATTTTTCTAAAAAAATATTTTACAAAATAAATTTATAGGTCATCTCTCTCCTCACTTTTTGAACCTCGTTTTTTGAACCTCACTTTTTTTTATCATGTCATTTTTTATAGAGTAATACAACATACCAACCCATAATAAGTAATCGTTCGATGAACGGGTTTCAGTCACTCGTTTTTTTATTTATTTAATTATAAAAATAAATAAAAATAACACCATACAAGGTAATCTCTTATTACACCTATAAAAAATATGGTAACAACTGAAAACCAACATTTTTTAGCGAGTTACTCATTTTAACCAACATTTTTTAGTGAGTTACTCATTTTAACCAACATTTTTTGTTTGTAATTTTGAGTAAAGCTTTCTTAGTATATTTCATAAATATGACGACAATCACACACATACAAGAATGATCGCTATAATGTATATTGGGGATTATTTTCGAGTTTCGACGACCTTGTTTTAAATTGGGTTTATGACGTGTACAACAATGACATTTTTGTACAAGTTAAGATATAAAACATATAAATGTCGTCGCATAAATCAGTGAGGTCCATCGTTCATACTATATTTCAATTTTTACTTATTCCAATAAAGGATTATATAGCATATATAATGAATACTTTTCATACACTATCCCAACAAGTAGATAATACACTGAAAAAAGAATTTAATCGTTTCAATGAAGATATAATATTTACCACCTTAGTACCTAGTCCATCTTTTAGAAAAAAATTATTGTCATTTCAAACAAACGTACACAATGAGTGTGAATGGATAAACTTTTTTCAAGAGAATTCAAACACATTATGGCTCTTACATAAGAAAAAAATATTGGGAGCGATATATATAGTATATCACGGAATCAAAACTATAAATCGTATAGACTATCCTATATTTTATATTAGTAATCGTTGTACGTTTGATAAAAGCGGACATCCTTATTTTACGTCCGGACGATTATTATGGATATATGCATTGAGACATATATATAGACTTTCTTATGGACAACGTTTTATAGTATGGAACCATAGCACATCAAGCGCCAAACTATATCATTCGAAAATGAATATGAAATCTTATGATAAACTTTTTCCAAGGATAACAAAAAAAGACTTCATGACTTTGACCGACGTGATCGAAGAAAAAAACAATGTACGCGAAGAATATTTGGACGATGGACTTTATTTGTTTTATCGTGCGTTACCTATGGATTACAACGATTTATATGATAGTTTTCAGAGAAACATTCAAGTATCGCAACAAGATTTTTCCAGTCAAAGCAATAACCAAACACGAAAAAAAAGAAAATAACTGGTTATAATGAGTCTACGCCATCAACTATATCAGATTATTATTGTATCTTTATTTCGCAGCCACAATCATTTATGCGACTACTTCAATAATCTTTAGCGGAGGTAAGTCAAACAAGGAGACATTTAGAATGGATGAGTCAAAGATGATATAGATCGTTATACTCTACATCAATAAGGTTCGCACAATCATAAAGGATCCATTCATTTGTATATAAAGTACCCGAACAAACACTTCTTTCATTTTAGAATATTCATATACACCACAAAGACTACGTTCCAACGTGTATATGAAACATTATGGGCGTTATATGGTGAACAATATTCAAGAATCCCAAAATATAGACGACCCAATGGAATATAATAATTGTTTGTCGATGATTGACCAAATCGGGCATTGTTTGGACCAAATCTTTACACCAAATATTCAACATTATTTTTCTGGTAAGAGACGAAGCAAAACACGAAGTAAATCACGAAGTAAATCACAAAAAAGGAAATAATCAAACGTATGTCTTGGTATAAGGTCGCTTGTCTCCGCAATAACGACCGAGTATTCTTCCGTTATGAAATGTATTATTACCACTATGATAGTTTGTTTATTATATACAAAACTATCATTGTAATGATTTCGAACGCTATGAAACAACATGGAACTTAACATTAATCCTTTGAACAAACACGAATACAATTAATTAAAATTAAATAATGTATTATGATGCATATGGGGCAATATATCCATAAGGTTGAATATATTGTTTCAATCGTTTGATTTGGATTAGCTTGTATGTTGTAGACCACGTGATAAATCGTGGGAACTCATACATAACCTTTTTGCTTTTCCAAAAAAAATATTTTACAAAATAATTTTATAGGCCATCTCTCACTTTTTGAGCCTCGCTTTTCTAAACCTGACTTTATTATGTCGTTTTTTTTATAGACTAATACAACCCATAATAAGTAAGCATTCGTTATATGATTTTCAGTCACTCGTTTATTTATTTTATTTAATTATAAAAAAATAAAATAACACCATACAAGGTAATCCATTATTACAACTATAAATAATTGTGGTAACAATTAAAAACCAACATTTTAGCGAGTTACTCGTTTTTACAAACAAAAAATGTTTGTTATTTTGAGTGAGTAAACTTATTAAAGATAATTCATACATGCTATACATGAGCTATTCATGTGAAAAATGCAACTATCAAACCAACCGTCCAGAAAATTATAAAAGACATATACTTTCTTTGAAACATAACAAAATCGACGACCAAGAGGCAACGTGCGCTTATTGTAAAAAAACATTCAAACATACACAGTCTATGTATCGACACATTAAATATACCTGTAAAAAAAACAAGGACGAAGATTTGAAAGAACTGGTGCGACTGATGAACCTACAATTAGAACAACAGCGAAATCAAATGTTGATGAAAGACCGCGAAATAGAATACCAAAAACAACAAAACGAAAATTACCAAAAACATATTGATAAGTTGATGGATAAATTACAAGTCAATCACATAACCAATAATACAACCAATATAAATATTCTTTCGTATAGAGACACCGATTTGTCTCACTTGACCAACAAAGATTACATAGGGGCCATTAAGAAGGTTACCTATTGTGTAAAGGATATGATTGAAAAAATCCATTTTAATCCACTGAAACCTGAAAATATGAATATTTATATTTCTAACATGAAAGATAAATATTTGATGGTGTATGAAGAAGGCAACTGGAATATCAAACATAAACTCTCTGAAATCGATAATTTATATGAAAGTAAAGAAATTTTATTGGAAGACTGGTTAGACCAATACGGTACTCCAGAATTGAGACAAAAGTACGACAAATATTTATCCAATAAAGAAAGCGATGAGATTATGAATAACATCAAAGATGAAATAAAAATGATGCTTTATAACAAGCGTTCGTAATTTGGGTTTTCTTTTAACCATACACCTTTGAACAGATATATTTTATTTAATAATTGTTCTATAAGAGAAAATCAATATATTGAAGGAAATCATAAATGAAAAAATGATTAAACAAAAAATTGATTTCAAATAATGCATATCATGACCGAAGAAATGGATATATCAAAAATGAGTAAATTAGAATTATTGGAAAAGTGTAAAGAATTTGGCATTACAAAATGTAGTTCAAAAAATAAATCACAATTAATAGAACTTATTCATTCCAAATGCATTTTACAAGATGTTATTGGTGAAGAATCTATTCATTTAAACACTAATAATGAAACAACTGACAAATGCTCAAAACTAAAAATGATTGATTTATTTGCTGGAACAGGAGCATTTACGTTAGCATTTCAATTAACAAATGCTGTAAATGTAGTATTTGGAAATGATATGGTAGAACATTCTAAAAATATTTATGATAACAATTTTAATCATAAACTTACTCTTAAAGATTTAAATGAAGTTAAAAATGAAGATATACCATCGCATGATATATTGACCGGTGGATTTCCGTGTCAACCATTTAGTATTGCTGGTCTTCAAGAAGGGTTTAAAGATGAACGCTCAAATGTTTTCTGGAAAATTTTATCCATAATTAACACTCACCGACCCAAGTGTGTTATATTAGAAAATGTAAAAAATCTTTTATCACATGATGACAATAAAACTTTTAATACCATAAAAAATAATATTGAACAAAGAGGTTATAATATATGCTATAAGGTTTTAAATACTGCTGATATTACAGGTATTCCACACCACAGAGAACGAATCTATATTGTTTGTATAAAATCAAAAAATGTATTTGATAAGTTTAATTTAGATTTTCCCAAAATTAATAAAAAGAAAATATCTGAATTTCTTGAACATGACATTCCTGAAAAATATTATTATACGGATAAATCAAGCACGTGGGAAGTTGTAAAAGAAAGTGTAGTTAAAAAAGATACAATTTATCAATATAGAAGAGTATATGTAAGAGAAAATAAGAGCGGTGAATGCCCTACGTTAACTGCTAATATGGGATCAGGAGGTCATAATGTTCCTCTTGTTCTTGATGAAAAAGGAATTCGTAAATTAACACCACGAGAGTGTTTCAATTTTCAAGGGTTTCCATCATCTTATAAATTACCAAGTCTAAGTGATTCAAATCTTTATAAACTTGCTGGGAATGCTGTTTCTGTTCCTGTCGTAAAACTAATTGCAAATAGAATTATTCCTTTACTTCTTCAAGAGGAATAAATATATCTTCAAACGTCCCCTCATATACTTTAGTACAATAAGAACTAATCTGTGGATGTAACGACTCCCATGTTATACGAGGACGACGTCCTTGTTTCGTTTGGTCATAAAACGTTTGTATCTTATTTACTTTTATGTTTAACCATTCAGATGAAGTTCTTTTCAATGAAACTCTATGTAATATAAATTTATTACATAACCAGTTTCTTGCATCAAGGAAGTATATTACATCCCAATTACTTGATGGTGTAAATGACGGAGGCCCGCTGCTTGTAAAGCATTTGCATTCTTGTTTTCCTTCTTTTTGTGATTCTAAATCGCCATTTTTACAATCCCACCTTGATGTATTATCGTTCACTTTATTATGAAGTATGTGCTTTATGATATTCTCACTTATATCCTCAGGAATAGAAGGTAGTCTTACTTTCACACCTATTTTTTTAGTTGTATTTATTCGTCCATTAACATACCCCTTATGTAACGCAAGTTGTTCTATTAGTAACTCTTTTGTATAATTATCTTCAGTCATTAATACTTTTACATCAGTTTCCAAATCACTTTTTGGTCTCAAACCCAGTGTATTATTTTGTTGTATCATTTTTGTCAGTTCATCTTTCTTCTTTCCGCAGTATCCTTTGATGCCTTTTTCTTGACAAATTTTAATTAATTCTTTACGCGTAGATTTCAAATAGTTCATCTTTATAGTTATTTGTTTAAGTATTTCAGTTCAATTTTTTTATAATCAATTTATGAAAAAGTAATGATTATAAATTAACAGCGGTACAATATTATTTAGTTGAATGGAAATAGGCTAAAGTTACAAATTTAATAGATGATAAAAAATATATTTAGTAAATATTTTAGGCATAAATTGGTTCTAACAAATATTTTAAGATTTAATCGGCGTTTTTCCAAAGGTGTAAAATAATATTTTTATGACGTGTGTTCATCGAGTTTGTCAGACAGAGTCTTCGCCAATAAAGAGGACGAAATCCATTTTTGTCAGGAGTAGGTCATTTTAATTTCATTTTTTTATATATAATGTTTGTGTATTTATTAGAATGTAGTGACGGTTCTACTTATGTTGGCGCAACAGTCGATTTAAACCGAAGATTGCGACAACATAATGGTGAAATAAAAGGAGGGGCATATGCAACAACCACAAAAGTAGCCCAAGGTAAACTATGGAGGCGAGTGTGTTATGTGAAGGGATTTCCATTGTGGCAAACGGCGCTTCAATTTGAATGGAGATGGAAACAATTATCACGAAAAATAAATCTACCACCTTTAGAAAAACGCCAAAAAGCATTGGACCGGTTGTTGTCTCTAGATAGACCAACTACAAAGGCAATTCCTTATAGCGAATGGACCCCTGAAGTGATTTATGAATAATTTATGGTGGTTTATCTTTACCATAACCTTTACGGGTTTGCGTGTACCGACGCCGTTGTTGTTGTTTAAGTTTTTGTTTTTTTGTACCTTTTGACCCTGGCTGACCTCGTGGCACTGAAGTAACCGATGCTTTTGTATTTTTGGATAAATTTCCAAGACGTGTGGATATCCGGTTTCTTTTCTTAGGAGGAACTACTGATTCATTCGTATTAGCCTTTGCTGATTTATTACTAGGAGGAACTACTGATTCATTCGTATTAGCCTTTGCTGATTTATTACTAGGAGGAACTACTGATTCATTCGTATTAGCCTTTGCTGATTTATTACTAGGAGGAACTACTGATTCATTCGTATTAGCCTTTGCTGATTTATTACTAGGAGGAACTACTGGTTGTTCTATCATGAATATTTTAGATGGGCCAATATCTTGGCCATTTAATTCCTTTGCTAATTCGCTTGAATTAAGATTTTCAGTTCTAAATTTGTACACAGCGCCTGACTCGTTACCATAACCGGCTTTGGAGCCGGTTCTTTTCTTACGAGAAAACGATTTGCTTACCCCCCACAAAAGAAACGCGCCTAAAGCACTAGCCCCAAGTATTTGACCTAGATCGCCGCCCCTTTGTTTTTTTAGTGTTTTATTTTTCATTATATATATAGTATTATATAATAATGAAAACGCTAAAAAATGTAAAACTTGAAACTACCTTGCATAAAATTCTGGAAATGATGATGTGTATTAAGATGTATCATTGGAAAACCAATAGTTATTCCTCTCACAAAGCGACAGACCATTTGTATGCGTCGTTGAACGAACATATGGATAAATTTGTTGAAATTTGGTTAGGTAAAAATAAAAAAAAGTTAAATGCCCAAATGACTATTTCAACCCATTATGTCTCCAATTCCAAAAAATTATCCAATAAAGTAAATGTGTTTATTAAACATTTAGAAGGATTAGAATTAGACAGTGATTTGCTTACAATACGTGATGATATTGTAGGCGAATTAAACCAATTTTTATATTTACTTACATTTAAATAAAACTATATATAATAATGATGAAGCTATATAACTATCCTACCATAAAAGGTGTATACATTATAAAAAAAAACAATAAACTCTATAATGTATTAGATTCAGACCAATATGACAGCAATTCTTTTTTAAAGGGTGGTATTATTTTAAAGAGTCATAAAACAAATAAAACATCCTTTCCACACAACTTAATGATGAATGGTTTGGAAGATTATGAAATTAAAGAAACCTCAAATGGAAAGATATATGACGGAAACGTTTGGAACGAGGAAGAGATTAATTCATTGAATATCCCAGAAGAAAAAAATGTATTACCACAAACAAATATAGGTATGAATATAGAACTCATAGAAGATGTAATGAAGGAAGTAGACAATATAAAAAAATTATACAAAAATGATGACAATACATTAAAGTCCCAGTGGTTTATGGATTATGTCATATTTGATAAACAGTCTCCGCCAAGTATAATGGATAATTTTAGAAATAGAGAATATAAAATAAATAAATCTATACAAAAACTAAATGAGTTGTCTCAATATTTTGAAATAAATAATAATCATCAAATGAAATTATGGTTCAAGATATTTTTTGATTTAGAGGATACTTCGGTGGCTGACACAAATTTTAACTTGAAAGAAAACTTCACAGAACCTTCTACGGTTCGAACCGATCAATTGAATAAACAACTAAAAGAAGCACTAGAAGAAGCAAAAGCAAACGCACCAGCAACATTAAATAATGTAGAAAACGCATTAGAAGTAAATAATGCACTAGAAGAAGCAAAAACAAACGCGCCAGCAACATTAAATAATGTAGAAAACGCACTAGAAGTAAATAATCTTAATAACTTATAAATGAATCTACTATTTTACCATCTTTGAATTGTATCTTACGAAAGGATTGGTCGATTTGGTCGTGACTTATAATAATGAGGGTTTTTCCTATGGATAATTTGTGTATGGTTTTTAATAACAATTCCTTGTTTTCTTGGTCTAACGAAGCGGTTGGTTCGTCCATGACGATCACCTTACTTTTGTGATAAAATGCCCTTAACAACCAAACGATTTGTTTTTGACCACCTGATAATGTATTCCCATCCAATCCTACTTTTTTATGTATTTTTTCTTGGAAGACTTCTTTCATATGTAATGTGTCTAATAACTCTAAAATACTTTCTTCGCTTGGTGGGTCATTTAATCCATAAACAATATTGTCATACAAGCTACGATTGAACAATTTAGGTTTTTGCGGTATATAAAATATACTTTTTCGAAGTTCACTATTAGATATTTCATTGATAGGTACCCCCTTTATAGTTATATTTCCCATAGTAAGAGGTTGAAACCCTAATAATAATTTAACCGCAGTAGTTTTACCGCTTCCAATATGACCTATCAACGCCACTTTTTCGCCTTTTTTTATTTTGAGAGACACATTATTCAATACAAATTGGTCTTTGTATTTATGGTATACGTTGTTATAAATAATGTCTCCATTGTCAAATCCCTTTGTGTCTATTTTTGCGGTTTGATTCAACTTGTTTATTTCAATAAAAAAATTCTCTATGTCACTTATTTCGCTATATAATTTAGATAATTTTTTCACAATTTGTGGAGCATTTTCATAAAATCTCAATACGGAAAAGGTTAATGTAAAGGTAGATACTAATTTCTCTACATTAATTTGTTTTTTCAAATAAGATCTATAAATCAAATAATTCAATATAATAAATAAAATGGCACAAACCACATTCCAAGTCATTTCTGACGCAACATAAATATTTAATGTCTTTGTTTCGATGTCTTTATATTTTTTATATTCTCGGTCAATGAATATTTTTTTTTCTTTTTCTTCGCTGTTTGTACTATAAATACTTACTAAATTTAGCAAAGCGTCATTCATATATTCAAATAATTTAGAGCGATTATCATACAAAGATAAGTCAACGTTGTATTTTATTTGAAATACCTTAAAGACAAATAAAAAATTAAATCCAATGGCCAACAAAAAACATAAAAATACTTCTTTTGATACAAACCAATAATGGTATAATGTAGATAAGAATACAAACAACTGAGAAAACAATAAAGTCCGTAAAGTTTCTAAATAACTGAAAAAAATAGTGGACACATAGGTGATTTTAGATAATATTTCACCACTATGTATATTATCAAAATTCAACTCATAATGGTCAATAATATAGTTGTACATTGTTGTAGTTGCATATTCACCAAAATTCGGAGATATTATTTTTGTACAATAAAATAATACACTTTCAATCCCCATCGATAAAATATAAAAGAATACCAAATATTTTATAAAATCCATAAATTGTTTGGACTTATCTTTGAATGAGTTGATGACCAATCCATAATACTTTGGAATGATAACATGATGTATAGGATACAAAAGAAATGTAAATAAAATCCACATGAACACCACTATTTTTTGATTCATTACAAAATCATAAATAATGTCATTCATTTTTAAGGTCATTATATATTATGTAAAAATAAATAATCATATATATAATATGTTTCTTATGTCTGAAGAATCTTTTGTAAATAAACCATATTACAATAGTTGTCCATTTATGAATTCAAAATATGGTTTAGAACAAGAATATAGTTTGCCACAAGAATATTATAATAGTGATTTTATAAACTATCCGAATATAAAAGTAGAACTCAAATATAACCCTACCTATTATGAAGGTAGTCTTTGTATTCTTCCTAGTAAAAAAGTCTCTTTACCAAGATATATTGGCGGAAGTACAACTCAACCAATATACAAATATTTGAAACAATATTGTAAAGTTACTGGAAAAATGGATGAATACAATGAATTTGTTCAATCGCCTTTTCTAGAAGAATCTATTGTTAAAGATGTCTCCGAATATGTACCGCATATACCTTCTGAAGTAAGTGGTGCTAATGTGGCTGATTCTACTTCAAGTCAAACTCAAATAAAGCAATCAAAAGCAGCAGCACAACCACAATCACCACCATCATCAGTCTCTGAGCCACCACTGGGGGAGGACAACACACCATCATCAGTCTCTGAGCCACCACTGGGGGAGGACAACACACCATCATCAGTCTCTGATCCACCACTGGGGGAGGACAACACACC
>Ga0222676_1000362_pt1 | contig 15754 bp, 23 predicted proteins | sample AntAcemetagen870_FD_179815 | JGI IMG/M metagenome (GOLD analysis project Ga0222676, IMG submission 179815) | Saline water microbial communities from Ace Lake, Antarctica - #870 | ecosystem: Environmental > Aquatic > Non-marine Saline and Alkaline > Saline | place: Antarctica: Ace Lake...
TGAAAATTTTAGAATTATCAATAAGATTATCCAAAATTTTCCTGACTTCTGTTTCTAATTTATTGTTGTCGATTTCTTTTAGTTTAGACATTATGGTTCCTAAATGTTTAGCGGTTTGTATTTTTATAAAAAGTGCTCAGTTCGATATAATTGATTCCAGTTATATTAGCAAGGCGTTCTAAATCAGAAATATTTATCTGCACATGGCCGACATCTGCCCGCCACACAATGACATCGCAAAAATCTTTTATTTTATCTTCAATTGTAGACGGACCAACAACATTTACATTGATTGAACCTTCCTCGTCAAGAATAATTTTCTTTTTAAGTTGAGGACTCAACTTACTTGATAACTTCATTTTGTTTACCTGTAAACAATTTACTTAATTCTAGACCATGAACTATGTTTTAAAGAACTATAAAACTTACAGTTGGGATGATGACACAAACCACCAATAGACCAATCTAGGTGATCGGTGTCCATGACTATAAACTCATGTTCTTCAAATTCAACGACTGTTAATTTCGATCTATAATATTCTGGGTTTTCCATTGAACTTTTTGCGGGATTCTTCATCTTCACAACCAACAAAACACATTAAAGATAATGAAATTATAAGTTTTTTCACCATGAAATCTCTGCTAAATATTTAATTTGTATTCTTCCCTTGTGAAAGAGAACCCATTCGTTATTTCTCACACCAGAATGACCAGCTTTAGCAAATATGCAATGTGTGCCTTTAGGTGGTTGAGAATAACCATATGACCCAGATGCTAAATGAGGATTTCCTAAAATAACATCACAAGCAAACATAAATGAATGTCGTCCTTGTACTGCACCATCACCTCCGTAATAAGATCCAGGATTGGAACAATATCCAGCAGATTTAGACCAATCATCGGCAAAGTACGTGCCGCCCCCGAAGGCTGCGCCAGCTATGCTAACACCAGTTCCTTTTAATTCCTTTGGGAATCTAAAACTTTCTCTGACAATGCCAGGAACGTTAACAGATCGAGTACCATGAAACAAAATACCTGTGTTAGTTTCACTGTACATTTTCTGTTCATCATTCGTTAAATCTATCCTTGATTCATCATTGAATATAGGACGTTCATTGTTCCATTTCTTAGGCATTTCACTATGAATCAATTCTTGATTTTTTTCAAAAGTTTCATACTCTTTTTCACGGACAACTGACCACAAATTATGTATTTTTAGTTTCCGATTACCTGTGCCGCTACGATACCTAGTTGCATTCCCCCACCAACCAGAATGCCCTCTTCTACTATCATAGTTCCCAACAAAGTAATCGTAAACAGGATTACTCTTAGGCACCCATTCAACCTTTGCAGGGATACCAGTCATGACATCATCTGGTTCTTCTACATCAATTTCTAATGATTGTAGAGCCGTTTCGAAGGCATCAATATCAAGTTGCCAAGTAGCAATATTATTTTGTGTTAACAACCAATCAACTTCTGTAGCATTTGTTGATTTAGCCTTTGGAATAACACCGTAAAGATGATAAGATAATTCTTTCAATTCAGCATCATTAAGCTGATCTTGTACATCACTACCAACAACCTTGATTCTCTCTAAGGCATCTTGTAGAACATCTCTACCTTCATTTAATGCGGCTTGTGCTGGTAAGGTTGTCTTGGTTCCTTTACCACCCATCATAGCATGAGTATAATGTACAGCACCACCAATCAAATCTTGGAATAATTTCCTAGTTTGAGGATCAACACTTGAAGTTTTCTTTTTACTTTTCTTACTCTTCGTAGCAACAACAGGACTGTCACCTTTTGCATCTTGATTGGTAATATTTTCAACACAAGGTAATCCAACTAAGCGAGTTGCAGTAACTCTTACAACATATACATCTTTTGAAGGTTTAGCTACAAATCTTTCCTTTGAACCAATAGTTTTCCACTGTCCACGTTTAGTATTCTTAGAATGAAACTGTTTTTCACAGACTGACATTGCCTCTTGTTTGCTTAAACATTCCGTAAATTGAAATGCAGGTTTATTAGGTCTACCGTCTGGTTTAGTTCTTCCCCACTGAAAATATGCATAATATTTTTGATTCAATTTAGATTGAACAACTGCTAAGTGATAGAATTTGTTGGTATCAATTAGATCTTGTTTGAAACACCCAAGATCAACTAAACACGAATCGCCCCACTTAGTATCAGCGGTAACAACTGGTCCAAATCCAGTGAAATCATCAACAGTATGATTCTCTGGCAAGGTGTTTTTTGTGAGTTTGTTCATATTGATTCGTCCTTAAATTAAAGTTATCGCCTCAATTTTAGCTTGATAAACCAGAATGTTAAGTAAATATTCAGATGATTTCCAGGTTTTTATTCAGATCAATATAATTCCCATCTATACCTTCTTTGTGCAAGCCTACGAAATTGGTATTTTTATAATTCAAATTAACTCTTTGGTGGTGATGACCAAAGATCCAAAGTCGTGGACGCCAGATTTGAAGCATTATATCTAATAGACTACCTGTAGAAGTAGTGATTGGTCCTTTACTAAAAGGTAGATTAATATCATCTAAAATAATGTGAGGACAATCATGTGTGACAACAACAGAAGGTTTTTCCTTTTCGTATAATTCTAAGGCTTGTATACCTTCATGTTCTGATATTTGTTCTCTTGGAAACCAAGAATTTGGATCTATTGCTCGACGGTACGAACCATCAACACTCCATGCTCCTCTTGTGTAAAAAATAGTATCACTAAACTCTTTAGATATATTCCATATTCCATAACTTCCTAGTGATTGAGGTCCTAGCTTGTAAAATTCATAAACTTTTGGATCTAAATGACCTAATTCATAGTGTTCGAATTTTTCAACAAAACTAAAGGGACCACCATCAGAAGCTAGGGTATAATTACTATCACCTGTGACATCTTTAGGAGAAAGATCGGTTCTCAATTTAAGGTTATATTTTTCATGATTACCACCAATAAATTTATGTTTGTTATGGTCCAAGCCTGAATTATAACAATAAAAATCACCTACTTGTAAAGAATAAGGGACTTGACTAGTTATTTTTTTATAGTAATCAATATCACCGTGGATATCACCTGCAATCCTAATACTTAACTTGCTCATGTACTATTCTTGTGATTTCTCTACCGCATTTTCTGCCATCTTTCCAATCAACAGTGCATGTTTAAGTGGGATTCTGATAAACATATCTTTCACTTTGTCATCATCTGTTAGTAGAAATTTGATATATACATGAGGAATTAAATCTCCAGTAATAGGGTCTTGTTTAATCTCAACAGATAAATAGTCAACTAAACCATTTGGAATATCACCTTCTTTTTTTGCTTTTTCGATCTCGTTCTTTTTGAAGGAGTCTTTTGACTTTAACTTTTCTACTGTTTCATTAAGTTCATTATTGTCATACGTAAAAAACATTTCTTATTCCTTTGGGTGTAAAAAAATAGCCACGAAAATAATCTTAGACCTTTTCGTGGCTATGTAAAGCAATATTTAAAAATTTTACATTGAATAAATTTTCTCTTTTGCATCAAAGTTGATTTCTTTTCTTTGATGCATAGCAATTAAAGTTTGTTGTACAGATTCTACAAACTCCCTTCTACATTTTTCAGTATTGTAAGTATATCCTTTTTTATTCAATTCAACACATACAGAATGTAAACCAATTGAATCATTTTCTAACAAAATTTCACGACAAAGGAAAATTAAATCAATAGGGTTTAATTTCCCTTTGTGCTTTAATGAGGTTTTTATAGAACTAACTAATCCTATACTTACCACTATACCTTCTTGAGATAACGCTTTAATTACTTCTTTAGGTTTAGCATGAGGATTCAAACAAAAATAATCTCTTATTTTTTGTGATCGTTGACCCCTTGAGAGATCCTGTTGGATAGGAACCTCAATTGTAACAGTTTCTAAGGGAATATCATCCTTGAGCACTTCGTTTTTTATAGACTCCAGCTTACTAACCAGTTCATCATAACTTTTAGCATTTTCACATAATCTTTTTGAAAAACATTTGTAATTTATTATATCTTTTTCTAACTTGGAAAGATAAGTTTCGTTTTGATTCACTGATAATCCTTTTATCGGTTAAATTTATTGATGAATAAGCCGAAATTGCTTATCTTTTAATACTTTAAACAATTCGTCATGAGATAATCCAGATTCAATTATGTAGTTAACAAATGGAACCTCTTCTGGTTGGACACTGAATTTATTTTCCAATGTATAAATGTCTTCAATATACCATTTTCTTATCACCCATCCTATTGACATTATTCGATTTTCAAAACAATTATCAAAAACCATTATACAATTATCACAAGTTCTGTATCCTTCTTCTAAAAGCGGGTTTTTTAACTTAAACCCACAATAAGGGCATAATCTAATCACTAATAACCTCGTATTAATTTAGAGTGGTTATTAGTATTTATTCAATGGGATTAAAAAAAATAACCCCATTGAATAAATTTGCATATCTAGAAGAATTAAACTAAACTATATTACATCTTCGTATTGTTCATTTTCATGTGATGACGAATAGTTATCATTAAGTTCTTCTATAGAACTATCTGAACATAACAGATCCTGAGTCTCAGGGCATTCCTCTGATTCTTTTTGATTATCTAAAGAACTATTAGAATACACTTCTTCTTCTTCCTCATCCTCATCCCTAGAAGAATAAGTTCCATAGATCATTTCTTCGATACTTACAGGGGTTTTGCCATCATCTTGATACCAACCTTCTATAATTGCATCAATTATATTTTTAACCAATTGCATATCTTCAACTCGAATATCTTCAGGACATTCGTAATCTTCATCATTTAATGACTTGTACCAATACTTTTTGATTTTTGATAAAGAAATTGGCAATGCTGTTTCTTCAATACTTTGTAAATCCTTGGCATTAACTGTTGGAGTTACTTGAGAAAGCTTTTCTAATTCATTTTGAGTATCAAGAATCTTTTGTTTCTTTTTTTCGATTTTTTCTTCATCAACAGATGAATCAAAACTTTCATCATCATACGACCCCAACATTGAAGTTGCTTCTACAATTTCAACATCATCCTCATGTCTCTGTAACTCTTGTCTCAATTGTTGTTTTTTGTTTTCAATCCTTTTACTGGCTGAATCCTTGAGGATGCTCAGTTTTTCTAAACGAGAAGAAACATCTTCTATCTCAGATAGAGATAGAGCTACTCGTCTGTTAATTTCTTCTCTTTCTAAAGATTTAAAAGTGTTTTCGTCCAAGGTTAATAACTTATCTGTTTCTCGTAACCAAGTAACAGACTTACCTGTAAAATTAATAATTTCTTGATCTGTCTTGTTAAGATTTCTCAACATTTTGACAACAAAAATTTTAGCAGCTTCTCCAATGGATTCTCCTGTTTCTTGAGGGCGTAGAGCGTACTTTAAAGCCTCTTCATCGCTAAGTATATCCACTCTACAATCAACCCACTCAAAGACCTTAGAAGCAGGCTGAGGAGCGTTATTGAAGACGTAACAATCAGCATCGTCTTTTATCAATTTAGAAAGACTCCGATAACGTCTTTCTCCATTAACAACTTGAAAGTAGACTTCTCCATTTTCTTCAAGGAGTCTTAATCGAAGAGGGTTTTCTAGACCCTCCGTAGAGATTGAATCTCTCAATTCCTCCATTCGTGGTTTATCAAGCCCCTTGGCTTCAATTTTACCATCACTTGTTTGAATAAAACGAGGATTTCCGAATTTGAAAGTTCCATCTTCATCATATATCCCATCGGGAGCGGTTCGAATTTTATCAAACCGTATCTTATACAAATTACCATGAAGATGTTTCGCATAAGATTTATCTAATTTGGAAAACAAATCTTTATTCGCTTCTGACATTAATCATCCTAACTTATTAGTAGAAATATTCAACTGAGTAAACACGATCAATAACAACTTCTCATTTTTCTTCGAGAGAAACAAAGTCGTTGTTATGTTTTTTTGCAACAAGTTCAGATCTGACAATAGGAATATGTTGTCCAGCTTCAAAACCTAGACGAACCTTTCCACCATCAATTTTCACGATCTTAACGCAAATTCTATCTTGTCCTTCCCCGATTATGATTTCTTCGTCTTGTTTCCGTGATAGTACCAACATTTTTAAGCTTCCTTTCCGAGAATTGTTTATTTTTAAAGACAACAAAGAAATTAAAACATATTACTCCTTTACAATCAAGAGGTAAAAATAATGAATTTAGAAATCTGGAAATGTCATCCTACTACTATTCGTATCGAAAAAGCAGAGAAGACGCAAAAAAGTTTCGCTGATGAGAACGGAGTTAAATTTTGTAAACCATATTCATTAGCAAATTCAGCAGGTTGGTGGATTTATCCACCAATTGATATTGATGTAATCTATTTGGGGAATGGCAAATTTAGTCACGAAATCAAAGAACCTTGGGGAAATGAAGATTTTGAACTAATAAAACGTTCATTATCTCTTGAAAAGAGCGAAGAAGTGGAAAAATGGTGCTTGGAGAAGGAAGGTCGAACTAAATTTACTTGGGGAGCGGTCGAACCTAATGTTATGCAACTTTGGACTGGATGTATTTTTAAAACCGAGCCAGGAATAGTATTAAATATGAGAAATCCTGTCAACATGCCTTCAAAAGATTTTAAAGTCATGGAAGGTATTATAGAATCTGATTGGATGTTTTATGATATTTGGATCAATTTGACATTTGAATACATAAACAAGAAAGTAGAATTAAGAAGAAATAATTGGCCCCCGATAGCACAATTAGTTCCAACTACTAGAGAAATGTACGAACAAGAATGGGATCACCAAGAAAGAGATTTATACGAGAAGACTGAGGACTCAAATAACATTTTAAATTATTGGGCTGAGTATAATACAAAGAAATTTTGCAGAGGAGGGAACCAATACTTATCTGTACATGATCCTTCTATAAAAAAAGATTCTACTACATTTCATAAAGAAAAAAAACGTTGGTTGCCAAAAGGAAAAATGATACCCGACAAAACATTTACTTGTCCTTTTGACAACCAACATTCTATTTAAAAAATTTGTTGACGACATAACAAAACAGGTGATACATATCCACCACTTACGCCACTACAAAACTTATTACCAGATGGACAATTTGCATAAAAATATCTCCAAGTAATCGTAGTTACAACATTATTTGATTTCAAACATCTGAATCCCATACTAACCTCCTTATTAAGACCGAACTGCTATTATATATGATAATTATTCACATCTTCTGTACATTTTTGATAATTAGATTCCATCGTTTTTCCAATCTGACCACCTTCCTGAGAAGATAATAATGCATTAATTGTCAAACCACCATAATGTCTTACGAATGATTTAGAAGAACCCGATTGTTTATAACCATAATATTTCATTCTGCTAGATAATTCTATATCTTCATACCAAGCAATAGGGTATTCTTTAAATAGATTGCCACCGATATGTTTAGGTAAATCTCTATGGAATAAAGTTGCGTAAAACGGAGAGTGTGAATCTAAAATAAAATCTTTTCCCTCCATGACATTCGATCTTTTCAATGAAGAATCAACATCATCAGGAACGATATTAGTACAAGCAGATACCATCTTTACCGAATCATCAACTTTTTTCCAGTTTAATATTGATTCTATCAGATTATCAATCCAGCCTGTATGACTTGCTTCTATGTCAGAATGACAAACCAAAATCCAAGGAGATTCACATTTTTTCAAACCAAAATTTACACTAGCACCAAAACCGCTTCGTTGTGGCATTCTATAACCATCTACATATTTATTATTTTCGAAATTTTCCAAAAAAGACACATTTTCAGAATGATCATCTACCAATATGATTTTGATTTTATGTTTTGTAGGAACTGAGAATATAGACCTAATTGACCTTAAAACACTATTGTATTGATTATAGTAAGGAATTATAATATCTATTGAAGTTTGATATAAAGACTTTGCGTCTAATGATACTTTTGTTACATTTTTATCTACATCTTGTTTATTCAAATAACTCACCTACTATTTTATAATCGTCTGCCTTAATTAACTCAATGTTAAACTTATGATCAACTAGTCTATTCCTAGATTTATTATAAAGATATAATGTTTTGAGATTTATATTTGAATCACTTATAATTAATATCAATCTATTGTTTGTCTCATCGATATCAGACATCACATTTATTATTTCTCGTATATCTTTATGTAAATTTTCTCTTAAAGAAAAAGATGTATTAGATATAGCTGCCACATTTTGACCAGAATTATTAGAGTATAATAATTCATTGTTTTTGAAAATAAGTAAAGATTGATCTATATCAAATCTCTTAACCAAATCTATAAAGTATTCCTTTATTAAGTTTTTATTAGTGTCAATGATAAGACCCATACAAAAACTGTCTTTCACTCCAAATTTCTTCTGCATCTTTTTAAATACCTTATTTCATTATGATAAGTTTTCAAAGGATGAATAATAGAAGCATCATCATTCACTTCTTGTATTTTTAGTTCAGGTGTAAATCTCATTGGGTATCGAATAAAGTTTCTTCTCCAAACCCCAGGTATTGTTTCCCAATTTGCTAAATTATAAACCTTTCCTCCAAAATGCTCTGCCAAAGAAGGTACTAAAATTTCTGCCAAATCATATTCTGAACTAGTACTGAATTTAGGGAAAAATTCTTTAGGAAATTGATTTGTATAATAAATAAATCTATTAAAAAAATCAATTTTTTCTAAAGTTTCAATATAATCTTTGTGTAAAAAATAACAACATCCTAAAAATTGGGTGTTTAATTCTGCTTTGTCTTTGAGTATTAAGTCAACGAACGGAAGATCTTTTATAGGACAAAATCGAACATCGTTACCAGCAACCCAATAATTTTCTTTAGCTAAATTAGCTAAATCTATCTTGAAATCACTATTACAAAATAAAACGTCATATTCACAGTAAATATACCAATCACTATCAGGAAATGTCTTTCTTAATTCTCTAATGGCTAAAAAAACATTCCTATGAGGAGATCTAAAATGATTATGTATAAAACCTTTTATTTTGGAAGAATTAATTTTTGCGTCTTGTCCCCAACTGTCCCATTTTCCTCCATCAATTAAAGTAATTGCATCATCAGTAACATACTTGTATATGCTATCTAAAGTATCATTGACAATTTCAGTGTCTTGATGAGCAGTGAGGACTAAAGATAATTTCATTATACTATTATAGTTAATAACCTTCTTTTAATAAGCATACTTAAAATGAAATTTGACTACTTGATAGTTGGAGCAGGAATATACGCTGCTGCATTTGTGGAAAATGCTAAAAAATTCAAAAAAACTTGCATGGTTATCGAAAAAAGAAATCACCTTGCAGGTAATTGTTTCACAGAAATTATTGAAGAGATAGATGTTCATAAATATGGATGTCACATATTTAACACCAGAAACAAATCAATATGGAATTATGTAAACCAATTCGGAGAATTTAATAATTACAAACACACAGGTAAAGTTACCTACAAAAATAAAATATATAGTTTTCCTATAAATCTTATGACTTTGAATCAAATCTGGGGCATAAAAACGCCTAGTGAAGCGACAAAAAAACTACAAGACGTTAAAGTTAAAATTGATAATCCTCAGAATATGGAAGAATGGTGTTTAGCCAATATAGGCAAAGAATTATATGATATATTTATTAAAGATTATTCTACTAAACAATGGGGAAAATCACCTAAATCATTACCTTCGTCGATCATTAAAAGAATACCAATTAGATTGACTTTTGATGATAATTATTATGGAGATGACTCATTTCAAGGAATCCCGAAAGATGGATATACAAACCTAATCAAAAACATGTTTGGCGATGTTAAAATAGAACTAGAAACAGACTTCTTCAACATTAAACACAATTGGGAGAAATATGCAAAGCAATTAGTTTTTTGTGGACCAATTGACAAATTCTATGACTATGAATTTGGAAAATTACAATATAGAAGCCTAAAATGGGATAATATTCGTTTAAATGGGGATTACCAAGGTTGTAGCGTAATGAATTTTAATGATGATTCCGAATCTTATACTAGAATTATAGAACATAAACATTTTAATTATAAAAAACAAAATAAAACAATAATAAGCAAAGAATACCCCGTTAGTTTTACAGGAAACAACGAACCCTATTACCCAATAAATGATGCTCTAAATAACGAAATATATCATCGTTACAATAAAATAAAAAACAAAAACATACTTATTACAGGAAGATTAGGTAAATACAAATATCTAGACATGGACGATTGTATCTCTCTGGCTTTAAAAGAAAGTAGAAAAATTTGTTCCTAATTTTACCTAAAATATACTTAATTAAAAAAAAGGTGAATTTCTATGACACTGATTCTTAAAATATGTTTGACTACTATCGTTGTTTTGACAATACTCTACTTAATAGTTGAATGTATGATCGTAGTCATTAAAACAAAACATAAAGCAATTAACAAACCCGAGAAATTGAAAATTTTAAATAGTAAACCCCTGGAGAACTTAACGATGAAATATAAATATAGTTTTGGATTACCTGCACTTGGTGCAAAAGATGTCGTAGTACGTGAATTACATGTGAATGTAAATGGAAATGAAACAGTACAAGAACTAGAAACTGTTTTAGGAAGTGTTGATTTGGTATTTGACGAAGGCGATGAAGTATCATTGTATCTAGTTGATATTGATAATGCTGGCAATCGTTCTCCAATGGGGTCCGTTTTGGAATTCGTTGTCATTGACACTGTCCCACCATCTGCACCTGGGAAACCTGAAGTTAAGAACGTTCAAGAAGTAACTGATGAACCTGTTGTAACTGATGAACCTGATGAACCTGTTGTAACTGATGAACCTGTTGTAACCGATGAACCTGTTGTAACCGATGAACCTGTTGTAACCGATGAACCTGTTGTAACCGATGAACCTGTTGTAACCGATGAACCTGTTGTAACCGATGAACCTGTTGTAACTGATGAACCTATTGTAACTGATGAACCTATTGTAACTGATGAACCTATTGTAACTGATGAACCTGTTGTAACCGATGAAGAAGACAATAAATTTTAAATACAATTAAACATCGATTTAAAGTGAAAGAGGGAGAAGTGTACACTTCTCCCTCTTTCTTTTTGGCATAATTTTAGTATTAATGAAAACATTTTTACAAGGGAATAATACATCCCGAGTCCTACGCCAAGATCCCGCATAAGTATGAAATATTTTTGTTTTATTTGATGTATAGATATCATCTTCATATTCTAGTAACTTGACATCATTTGTATCAAATTGCCTAAATTTACGTTTATTGTAAGCAATCATAAAAGTAAAAGCCAATTCTTCAGCATTATACGATCTACCATTATCTTTCATCCATCTGAGTATTATATTATCATTGTTGGTAAGATAATCAAGATAATTCGAATAATCACCTTCTATAAGACGATGCAACTTATTGATTAAATAAACACCTGAATTAACAGGTTTATAATTATTCGGAATAATATTATTATTCCAATTAATTTCAAACATCCAGTTATTGACACATCCAGCCACTTCGCAATCTTTATATTTATTAAATATATGATCTACATTATCAAAAATGAAAGTATCACAATCTATAAATAAAATTTGATCATAATCGAAGAAATGTTTCAAAACCCTACATTTTTCAGATTGGATATAATTTTTTTTATTGATTTTCTTTTTTACAATTGTGATCTTTTTATCTTTACAAAAGTCATATAAAGATTGATTATCATCACTTGACAAAAATACCAAGTTAATATCTATGTCTTGATTGTGGCTCCTAAGCATAAAAACACTTGTTTTAAACATGTTGATATATTTTGAATCATTGTTCAACATATAAACACAAGTTTGTTTTGGTTTCATTTTGAATTATTCTTATTTTTTTGAATTCGGGTATATATTTTTTGTGCCTCTTCGAATTCGTTCATATAATCTATATCAATTGAGTTATCATTAATTTTATAAACATATGGTCTTTCTCCTATGTAATAATTACATCTGAGATAAGTCTTCTTTTTCATTATATGAATCGGACTTTCTAAAATAAACCATTCTGGTAAGTCTTGACTCCAATCATGCCATCTACCGAAATTGAAATTAACTGGCTTTCCTCGATTATCTATTACGAATTCTTTAAATTCCTTGACTGTTATAATAGAGTCAAATTCATCTTTTTTTTCTATTTCTTTCCACTTGTCAATCACCTGTTTATTTTGCGGTCCATCAAACAAAGGTGTTGGTCCTTGAATCCAAGCTATTGGATCTTCTTCATCACAATCTAAACTAGACACAAGTGTGGTCACCACATCTGACCAATGCATAGAATCTTTAGTTGTTTCTATATCTCTAGATCTAAATATTGCTCCTAAATCAGTCACTCTAGACTTTTTAGATACATCTTCACAAAAAACATTAATATTGTTTGGTTCAAAACCCGCATCTATTAATTGTGATATCTTGACTTCTACTAGACACTTATCTTTATAGAAAGGTCTCCAATTTTTATCAGGAACTCGACTACTTGTACATTTTGCTGCTATAATTGCTTTCATATTAATTTAAGGTGTTTTGAAACTAAATTATTTTTTATACCTTTATCTAGATTGTTATCTCTCAAAATAGAAGAAAGAACATCTTCTGATAGAAAGAGATTTTGTCTTTTCAAACATGACCTTATTACTAAATCTCTTTCTTTCCTAGGATTGTGGGAGCTATGTGCTGTTGAGTCAATATAAAAATCAAATCCACATATCAATAAATTGTTGAAATTCATTTTCAATAACGCATGTAAAGAAATAAAACCAGTTGTGGGCTCAAAAGGACCCACTATTTCCCTACAAATATCCAATGTTCTATCTAAAAAAATATGTTGTATTTGTTCCTTTCTCGACCACCTAACAACTTTTCTAACGAAAGAATTATTGTCCCTTCTCCGTTTTGTCATAATTAATTTAAGACCTTCTAATTGACTAAGGAATTTTATATTCCCACCAGTATTTTCATGCCCACTATGAAAAAAAATATCTGTTCTTCTTCCATTATGGATCATATAATCTTCAGTAGGAAGATTATGTCGAAAAGCACTAGGGCTAGGCCAATGTTTATTTATTCTAGCTACTAAATCAAAAGAATCGATTGTGCTACCAAGATTTGTATCCATAATAGCTGGAGATCCACCTACTAAACAAACATTTTTTTTATAGACTAATTTAGATAAATAACACATAATGTTATATATTAAAATTAAATCGATTTTAACAAACTAACACAATCTCTAACTTCAACACAAAAATTACGAATTGTCATTTCTCTATCTCTACCAATGCAGTTACTTTCATAACCAACTACCTTTGATCCAGGTATGATTTCTTGTATTTTAGAAGAGATGTAATCACGAGTCTTATCTGTATCTAGAACATTTGTAATGCGAACACCCTGAGACACAGTATCGATATTTTCTAAAAGTTCCTTACGATCAACCTCTTTTTCTAACAACAGATCATCATCTGGACCTATAAAACAACTAACAAAAAATACATAAACTAATTGATCTTTCAGATAACTTGTAGAAAAACCAGGAGTTAAAGGACTGTGATATCTAGATAATTTAGAAATACCATCAAATCCTATTGTTTTTAATTGTTTGCTCACCCAATCTTCGAACTCAACTAGTTTTGGAGCAATGCAATTATAATCAGCATTTTCTCCTAACTTTAATTCTAATTCCTTAACCCGTTGTTGATATTCTTTTAAATTAGCTAGAATATCATCTTTCCTTCTATTCAACTCACCATCAAAGCAAATAATATTTTGTAATTTCACACAATTGTAATCAAGATGCGAAAGATATAGATCTGCCATTTGTCTTGTCAAGTCACCTGATTCTAAAGATTTCGATAAAAGACTTATAGACATTTGCATATCTCTCAAAGCCTTGTCTAAACTATCTTTGTCTTTGCTAGCAAACTCAAGGATAGTTTCGTCTTGAGGAGTTTCTGTAAACTGAAATTGCATAAAGTCCTTTCGAATATGAATAGAGTCTCTATATTAGACAATAAATCTTTTATGTAAAGAAAAAAGGCTCAGGTTTCCCAAGCCTTTTTTTTGTTTAAAACAAATCTTCCTCGTTCATATCGTTAATAAGAGGAACTTCCCAGTACATCTTGTTAAGCCAATGTTTCCACGACTCTTTGATATTTGTTGGTTGTTTACCTTTTATTAAAGATAATTTAGGTTTGATTGGTTCTTTGGATAATTTCATTGGACTCTTCCCTAACCAATTCTTATGACTTTTTAATTTCACAGCAATTGGTCCGTGCTTTTCATATCCCAAAGGAACACGATCTGCTTTTTGTGAATTACAACTTGAACAAGCCAAGACGCAGTTAATCCAACTTGTTTCACCGCCAAGGGATCTTGGGATAACGTGATCAAGTGTTAAATCATCTTGACACCTAATTCCACAATACTGACATTTATAGTTGTCTCGTTTCCAAATTTCTCTTCTACAAAAAGTAGCTGTTCTATTTGGGAGTTTATCATAATTAATCAGTAAAATGACTTCTGGTATTTTTAGCAACTTTTCGGTCGTCATAATACCGTCTTCACCTTCTTCTGGTCTCAGTTGTGTCCAATCATTCCAATTGAACATTTCGTAAGAACCTGTCGGTGGAGGAGTAATGACTTTAGCTTTAATGTCATCAAGTTCATGGTTTTTGTATAAAAGTGAAATTGCTTTTGGCACAGTCGTGAAACCAATAGCAGACCAAGAATTGTTTAATACTAATACCTTGTGACGATCTATTACACTTACCATGATAGTTTCCTTGATTTTAAACAATAACTTGTTTAACTAATTGTTCTTTCTCCAAAATTGTTGAAATCTCTTGTGTTTTGCTCAGTGGTACTTCCACTGTCCAACGTCTAATCAAATCACCTACGGGAAACGCTCTTAACTTCAAATCCTTGAAAAACTTTTTCCCTTCTTTTTCTGTAGAGCAATTCAGCATTACCAAAATTGTTACTTTCCTATCTTTATTTTCTCTAATATTTTTTTTCTGCATTGATAAATCTCCTTAAAAGAAAATATAATCAATAGAAAAACCTAAGTCAAATATTATTTCTTGTTTTGTTTTTTCTCGAAATAACCATAAACCTTTTCAGGAGGTATTAACCAAAAACAACCAACTAAAATCAAGACAAATAATTCTAAAATATCTTTCATATCTTACCTTCCCGATTCGGGGTCACCTTAAAGACTTCTTGGGTCAGCTAAAGTTCGGTTTTCTGCAAATATTTAGCATTAAGATTAATTAAATTAAATTAATAATCAATGTTCACCGAAAATATTAGTCACAGCATTGTCAAAACCTCTACAAAACATCAAATAAGCAAGATTTTTAACAGTGTCATTATGATCACCTTTAACTTCTTCCCATTCCTCAAGAAATTGCTCTTGTTTCACCTAAGAGCGAGCAGGAAGCCCTACTTTCGTAGAAAGTTTGGGTCGGTATTCCGACTCAAACCTCTTTAGGGTCGGGGGAGGAATGCGAGCAATAGGACAAAATAAAAAATAATTTAATATTGAGTAAATTTCAATAACTCATACTATATAATATAGTATGAAAACAATTGTA
>Ga0222676_1000365_pt1 | contig 15666 bp, 22 predicted proteins | sample AntAcemetagen870_FD_179815 | JGI IMG/M metagenome (GOLD analysis project Ga0222676, IMG submission 179815) | Saline water microbial communities from Ace Lake, Antarctica - #870 | ecosystem: Environmental > Aquatic > Non-marine Saline and Alkaline > Saline | place: Antarctica: Ace Lake...
GAATTGGTGCAAATGTTGCAAACAAAGAAATGTTTAGTATCGTTACAAGTCTTGTTAAGCAGGGAGCAGTCTTTAAAGATGGTGGAATTGTCTATCAAAATGCTGATGGTTCTACAGCTTACGGTGCTAATAACCAGCCTATGACAATAACAGATAAGATGAACACTCTTAAATCTGATGTAAACTACTCAGGACTATTTAAGCCTGATAGTAACGGTGGAAGCGGTACACCTCCATCCAATAATGGAAGTGGAACAATAAATAGCACGATGAATGCTACACAAATGATGAAACAAGGTAGGAAATAATGGCAATTACATTATTAGAAGCAGCAAAGCTTAATACAGGCGATGTTTATAAAGCAGGTGTATATATGAAGTTTGCAGAAACTTCTGATTTACTAAGAGTATTAATGTTCGATAGTATCGGGGGAAACTCTTTAAAATATAATGTTGAAGAAACTTTACCTGGTATTGGTTTTCGTGGTGTAAACGAAAGCTTTACTGAATCAACTGGTATTATTAACCCTAAAACTGAAAACCTTGCAATTGCAGGTGGTGATTTAGATGTTGATAAATTTATTGTTGATACAATGGGTGGCGATCAAAGAGCTATTCAAGAGGGAATGAAGATTAAAGCACTTGCTTTAGCATGGACTAAAACATTCTTTAAGGGTGATAACGAAACTGAGCCTAGAGAATTTGATGGTTTACAAATTCGCTTAACTGGTGATGCTCTTATTCCTAACCATGCAACAGGTGCTGGATTATCTTTAGCTAAACTTGATGAAGCAATTGATGCAGTTGATGGTGCTACTCATATTATAATGAGTAAATCAGTTCGTAGACGTTTAACAGTTGCTGCAAGAACAGCTGCGGTTGGTGGAGATATTACTTATACTATTGATGAATTTGGTAGACAAGTAACAAACTACAACGGTTTACCAATTCTTATTGCTGATAAAGATAACAATAACTCTGAAATTCTTGGATATTCTGAAACTGGTTCGACTGCATCTATTTATATCGTTGCATTTGGTGAAGGTCAAGTACAAGGCTTAGAGAACGGTGGAATGGATGTTAGAGATTTAGGTGAGCTAGAATCTAAAGCTGCATACAGAACTCGTGTTGAGTGGTATTCATGTTTCGGTGTATTCGCACCAAGAACAGCTGCAAGACTTAAAAATATCACAGATGCTGCGGCAACTGCATAACAAGGAAATATAAATGGCAAATAAAACTTTTGATTTATTAGGTTTAGTCGCAGAAGATGAGGTTGTTAGTATAACAGCTTCGGGAACAGGTGTTAGCATTCAAGGGTTAAACCTTGGTTCTGCTAATTATGTATCGGTTATCAATACGAATGTGCCTACTGGTACAGTTGATGGTGCTAACTACTACTCTTTACAGCTAGAAGTATCTGACTTAATCGGTGGTACTTATTCTAAAGTAGGAAATGCAGTAGTCGCTCCAGCAACAGCTTCACAGGCTCAGGTTGGATTTACTTCGGAACAAATTGAAGGACTTATCGCAGGTGCTGGTTTCTTTCGTGTAACTGCTACTAAAGTTGGTACTACTGCAACAGCGGTAACATATACAGCATTTATAAGTAAAATATAATGACTGTATTATTTGATAAAAGCGGAAAGGAATTTAAAGTTCCTCATGCTATTGATGCAAAAGAGTGGATATCGACTGGTAAATATTCTACTGTTAATCCAAAAGCTCTAAAGCAAGAAGAAGAAAAATAGTCTTATAGTGTCCTTTCATTTGAGGGCATTATTAAGATATATTTAAAGGGATTAAATGGCTAAGAATCAAGTAATGCTAGACACTTATAACTGGCTAAGGGATAAAGGGTTACTACTTGGTTCTTCAAGAGTAAAGCCTATTCTCACAGCACCAGCACACGAAGTTCAAAAGCCTTTAATATTTAAACTACTTGCAACTAGTGCGGGTGTTACAGATATGAGTGTAGATGGCTCAGTCACTCCAGTAGATGAAGTTTGGTTTATTGCTAGATGGATGCTATTTCTGCAAGATACTAAAGGCTTTGATGTTACTACTTGGGGTTCAAATGGTGTTTTAACTAATGGAATTGATTTATTAGTAGAAGTGAACGGAACAATAGTGAACCAACTAGACTTTCCTGTAAAACATAATGGAGATATAGCCACAATCGCTTATGATATGCAACTTCATACATTCGGAACTGGAGATGATATTTTAATAGCTAGATGGTCTTTTTCTAAAATGGGTCAATTTCTTAGGCTAGATGGATCCACAAACGACAAACTAATAGTAAGAATTAACGACAATCTTTTATCAGTAAGCAAACAAACTGTAAATATTCAAGGCTTTAAAGGATAACAAATGGCTTTAACTATCTTTCCAACTACAAATTATGACTCTTTTTGCTCACTAGCTGATGCAGAAACGATACTTTTAAACAATGTTCCATCTACTCAAAGGACTTTATGGGATGCAATCACAGTTGATACTGATAAAGAAATTCTTTTAAGACAAGCAACTTTACTCATTAAGCAAAGAATAACTCTTCCTGACACCTTAGAAAGTGATTTAAAGAGTGCTACTGTATATTTAGCTAACCATTCAATCGGTGTCAATATGATGGATGATGACTCAAGTGACAATATTAAATCTAAGCAGATAGATGGAGTCACAAAAGTAGAGTATTTTAGCAGGGGCGAAAGCAGCAATGCTTTTCCGTCGTTAGTCGATTCTTTGCTTAGTCAGTACAATTCAGTTTCAGACTCTTCATTCGTATTTAGTAGAGCATAATGAACGAAGCACTAAAGGCACGAGCAGACTTTTTAGAAGCCCTAGAAACTGATGGAAGCTTTTGTACGATAAGAACAACAGTTAATGAAGTATCAGACTCATACGGTATTGTAATCACTCCAGCAACTATCACAAACGAAGCGACAAAATGTTTCCCTTTGAGTGAAGCATCGAGTCGTATGCAAGAAGCGATCAACTCAGATATAAATATAAGCAGCTATGAACTATCTATGAAACTTTACAGCGATACAGAAATAACAAAGGCTCAGACTATTGTTTTTGATGGTAGCGAGTACGAGATTTTATATGTATCTAAGAAAATATATATCAATGAAGTTATTTTTTATGAGATATTGATAAAAAGATAGACTTAATATTAGTTTAAACTGTTAATGTGTATAATATCCCAAGCCCTTTAAAATGGCAAAGCTTCAAGATACTGAAATTATGTATCTGCCTTTATACTCGTAAAGGCTATAATTATGAAATTTATCACACAAAAAGAATACACAAAGTTACATAATGAATGTAATGCTAGAAGTAAATCATTAAAAGACTCTTTAGACACAGAAGAGAGAGAACTTATTGAATTTGAAAATGAATATAATAAGTCAATTAAATTACTTGCTAGTGTAAAGAAAAAACATTCAATAATTTATGATAATCTTTGTACTGTAAAAAGTAGTATTAAGATTATAAAAGAAGAGATAAAAGAAAATATTAACAATACTAGACACATAAAGGTAAGTAATTTATCAATAGAGATGGAACTTGATAAAGTACCTAAAGAGATATTTTACAAAGAAAACTTTTTAAGATTCTATAATTCTCAAAAGTATGAAATCATGATAGTAATATACTTTACTTTTATAGATAAAAAAGAGCCTGAAAATATACAAAAAATACTTTCATCTTGTGGATTTAAGATTTCATTGAATGTAATAAAAAAGAGGATTGATTATGCACATGAATATTATTCAAGATATTTAGATGAAACAATAGGTATTTCTTGTAATTATGCAATTATTGGAACAAGTGGTAAAGAAATATCATTTAAAATTAGTAATGTTTACAAATATTTTATAAAAAAAAACATAATATTTAAGAGTTCAATTGGAATAGAAGATGCAATCTACAAGTTTTTTAATATCTTTGAATTTGAGATACTTTCACTAATTGTAAGAAATGATAATATGCAATACATAAGAGATAGAACAGAAATATATAATGTTGAAAAAATGGTAGCAAAAGTAAAACGAAAGCTAAAGAGTGAAAAATTCTTAAAAATGATATAATACAAGAACAAAAGGTAAAAAATGCTCCCATCTACTGAATTAGCACTTATATATCAGAAGCAAATTAGAATAGTTGAAGATGTTGCGAATGATTTATATAGCGAATTAAGTTCCGATGCTGTTACCCCTATTGACACAGGTGCTTTAAGAGAGGCATGGAATATGGAAAGAACTGGCGATACTTGGCATATTTCGAACAACATGGAGTATGCTAGTATAATCTTTGATGGTCGCAGGTTAGTAGCAGGTCAATGGTATGGTAGCGAATGGTTGCCAGGAGGAATCGACCCTATTTTAATGAAATATAATAAGATATTAGAAATAAAATTAAAGAATGTAAGGATATAAAATGGCTTTATTAGAAATGGCAGCGGAAAATGAGATCCACTTCACGACAAACTGGACTGCAACACAAATACAACTCCCAGATAAAGTTTTTGACTATGCAGGGCTCGATACGTTTATCTCAATAAACTTTTACCCTACCCTTAACAATAGAATAGGCTTCGATGGCACTACAAACGGTCGAATCGCTAGTTATGGTATGAGTTCTATATTTTGTTACCACAAGAAGAAGAAACTCGCTTTAAAGTTAGCAGATGATGTGAAAGCATTTTTTAATGGAGTTGAATTGCCAAAAGATATTCATGTAGGAGTTGGTCAAGATAAACCAGCTATTGAACTTGACAATGGCTACTACGAGGCTCGTGTTGATTTTGAGGTTAGCCAGTACAGCTAACCTTTAATCAAACTATTATTCACGCTTATTTGCTTAGTATTAAGTAGTATCCTTTCATCTAATAGTTTTGTGTATTCTATTAGCAATCGTGTATTTTCTCTCATATTATTTCTAGTAATATGAGAGCTTATAATTGTTACGAATAGAACAACCGAAATAATTACACAGTAAGCCGAAGTGAGTAACATAAATTTATTCATCTAATATAATCTCTTATCAAATTCATTACAATCTCTGTAATGGTTTTATCCTCATCTAAACTAGCCTGTTTTAATTTCTTCCACTCCGTATAAGGTATGCGAAGTGATTTAAGTTTTTCAGGCATTTAGTAATTCCTTGTTTTCGTATATGTTTCCGATTACTTCACTTATATTTAATATCATATACAATGGTATAAACTCACTTTCTTCTTGGTATCCGAGCATTCCATTTTTAAACTCAACCCTTGAAATACAACTAATGTCAAACTCTTCATTTATGATTCTTACTATATCCCCCTCATAAATTTCTACACTATTTTTATCTTTTAAACCTGTGTATTGGCAAGTAGAATATATTTCCCAATCAGTATCATAAAAGCTATCATTTGCCGATACATTCCCTTGTCTTTCTGCTCCATCCTCAATAATTAGCATAAGAACATCACTTGAATTTGTTATCTCTTCCATTGTTAAACATAATGGCGATAAATACTCTTTAGTTCCTAGCGTCTCTCTTAGTAGAAATTTAAATTTAATCTCTCTTTCCATTTTCTCAACCTTTATCCTTTTAGATAATACCATTATACCATAAATACAAACAACTTAATATAATTGTATCTTTAAAACAACACAAAGGAAATACAATGTTAAATACGAAAAAAACAGCACTGTTCTTAAAGAGTGGTTCAGTTTTACCAGTTGCACCTGCTAACTTTTTAGAGGTTGAAGAGGAAGTTTTAATTAGTCCTGACATTCCTATAGAAGAGTTCAAACGCATCAATAGCTTACTAGGCTCAAACGACAGCTATGCTAATACAGACTTTATTAAGTTCTCTCGATCTGTATCTACTAAAATGCGTTTTCAAGACAGTTCAGGACTTGCGCTTGATACACTACCTGAGTATAGCGAACTGTTAAAGCTAGGTGGATTTGATGAGACTGTAGATACTACACCAGGTGAAGAAACGGTTACTTATACTAACTCACAAACTCCAACAGTCGGAAGTCTTGTTGCCTATATTGATGGATATAAGCATGAAGCGGCTGGAAGCGTTGCCGCTGATGTGACTTTTAATTTCCCTATTGGTAAAGCTGCTACTATTTCAGCTTCATTAAGTGGTTACTTAGATAACAAAGGTATCGCAATTGTAGAAGCGACTCCAGCGGTTACACTGAATCCTGAAAGTGTTCTACTTGTTGGTAAAGCCGATATTATGACTGCTGGTGGTGTAGCTCTTACTCCTGACAATATTACTATTGCGATGGGTGCAGATATTCAAGAGCTTCAAGGTATGGGTCTAGCTGAATTTCAAATGCAAGATTATAAAATTATGGTTACTGCTGATTTTCTGCCCGACAATGGCTCATATAACACTGCTGCAACAAAGTTAGGTGCTGATACTGTAGAGGCACTTCAAATTAAGCTAGGAACAACAGCTGGTGTAATGGTTAATGGTAAGTCTATACAGATAGATTGTGCTTTAGGTAAAGCATCTACATACAGTGATACTACTGAAAACAGTTCCGTCAAAAGATCGTTCACTTGGCTCTTAACAGGCGAAATTCAACTCAGTATCGTCCATGGATTTTTCGCCTAACAATTAGTTGCACATACCCACACTCTTTACTAGCCTTTTGTGTGTGGGTTGCTTTACAAAGGCTTACAAAAATAAAGGCTTATTATGAAATTAAACTTATCACAACCATTCACACTAGAAATCCCTCATGCAAATGCAGAAACTGAAATAATCAAGGGTACTCTTACTCCTTACTCAAAAACACAAAGACAAGAGTCTAAAAAAGAGTTTGACAACGAAAAACAATCAATTAAAACATTACAAAAGAAATCAACAAAACTTAGAAGATTAGCACTTCAAGTTGAAAAAGCTGAACAAAATAATAATACTCCAGAAGATGCTGAAAGCTTAGAACTATTATATGCTGAACTTGATGAGAAAACTGATGAAGTGGAAGCACTCACGGACTCTTTAGGCGACATGGATATAAACGAAGCAATAGCACTTAAAAGATTCACTACGAGTGTTAAAACAAACAAGCATGAGAGACTTATAGAAATATGTAACCTTGTCGGATATGTTGAAGTAATGGAAACTATCCATAAAGACATTGAAGAGGGAAAGCTAAAAAGTTCTCAAAACTAATAAATTGGGCGGGTCAAAAAGCTACTAACTCTGATGTAAGTAGCTTTGATGAGAGAGACACAGAAATACATTCTAGCGAGTCCAAAATTGTTGTGTTCGATAAACAAGACATTGAAGCTCAATTAATTATGTATATTTTTGGCTCACTCGACTTTGAATATGGTGGTATGGGTGGAAAACCTACAGGCTTTAAGTATCAACCTTTAAAAGATAATATTAAATGGAATGGGCTGAAACCAAAAGAGTACATCCCTCTGATTAGAAAAATGTTTATTACTTATGTTAATAATATTCAAAAAACATAGATTATGATATAATTGTATAAATTATCTTTTCTGGAGTTTGTATGGCAGAGTTACTCATTGATGTTAATACAAGAGGTGCTCACAAAGTCAAAGCTCTTGACAAAGACCTAAAAAAAGTAGAAGGAACTGCAAAAACTACAAGCAGAAGCCTTACAGCCATGGGTGTTGCTTTAACTGCAATATTAGTTACTAAAAAAGTTATAGATTATGCCGATTCATGGAAATTAGTAGAAGCAAGACTTGGACTCGTGACAACAGGCACAAAAAATCTTTTAGCAGTTGAACAAGCACTATTTAAAGCATCGCAAAACACTAGACAATCATACGAAGCAACAGCGAACCTATATACTAGAATGGCTCGTGCTTCAAAGTCTCTAGGAACTTCACAAACCGAACTATTAATCGCTACTACTGCAATCAATAAAGCATTAATCGTTTCAGGTGCATCTACACAAGAATCAAATTCAGCAATTACACAACTAAGTCAAGGTTTAGCTAGTGGGGTACTTCGTGGCGAAGAATTTAATAGTATTATGGAAAATGGTAGTCGTATCGCTGAAGCTTTAGCGGATAGTCTAGGGTTGTCGCTTGGAGAACTTAGAGCATGGAGTAAAGAGGGCAAATTAACAGCAAATGTTGTTATGGAAGCTCTAATAAGTCAAGCCGAAAAGATAGGCTCAGAGTTTGAAAAAATGCCTATGACAGTTGCTCAATCAATGACTGTTATGGATAACAACTTTACCAAGGCAATCGGACAACTTGATAAAGTAACAAGTGGCACAGAGGGCTTAGGAAATGCGATAGTTACCGTTTCAGAACTCGGGGTTGATGCAATTGAATTTCTTGGTAAAGCTTTTATAGGATTGAATTCAAATATTGAAGTTGCAGGGACAGCGGTTGCAGATATTGTTCTATGGCTTACTGAATGGGGTGGCGACTACCAATCAATGTCAGACTCGCTATGGAAGACAACACGAAAGAATTTAGATGCAAACCAAAAGCTATATGATTCTTATACGGAAGTTGGTGGTGCAGTAAGTGACTTAAAAGCTGAACAAGAAAAGAAAGTAGCGATAGACGAAAAAGCCATAAAACTTGCTAATAAACTAGCAGATGCACAGCAAAAAATACTCAATCAAGTAATAGCATCAACTGGATCTGATTATGATATATGGCTTAATAATGTAAACAACTTACTTACGGATATGTCAAAAACTGGTGCGAATGTAGCAGATATAATGGCAATCTATAACGGGGAATTAGCAAAATATAACAAACTAATATCAGATTCAGCAACAGAAGAAAGACTTGCATTACAAAAAGAACAAATAGATATTCAAGACAAACTCAATGACCAAATGGTAGAACTTAATGACCAACTCATAGCTTCAATCGGTACAGAGTATGAGCAATGGCTTAACGGTGTGAATAATCAAATGATAAGTCTTGCGAACAACGGTGCGAGTGCTTCACAAATGATGTCCGTATTCAATGCAGAAGCTTCAAAATATACAAATGCTCAACAACAATCAGTATATAAACAAACACTTTCCTCAACAGGAACAGAAGCCGAAAAGTTCTATGATAGAATCGGTACTGCAATTGCACAAATGGGAAATAATGGTGCAACTCCACAACAACAACAAGATGTATACAATGCAGAACTTACTAAGTTTAATAAATCTCAACAAGATAATTCTAGAAAAACAACAGACAATTCAAAAGCAATAAATGATAATACAAGAGCATTAAATACAAGACAATCAAGTTCTTCTGGTGCAGAAAGAGAGCAGCTGTCATACAGAGAAGCATATAAAATACTAGAGAAAACAACACAGGCAACAATTGGTGTTAGGATGAAGTTAAATGAGTTTGGAGGATCAGGCTTTTCGAGTGGATATATAAAATCGCAATTGGCTACAAGCAAGAGAAATAGAATAGAAAACATCCTTGAATCTAGAGGATTTAAAAGAACAAAAGTCACAGTTAGCGGAATAGACCCTGCAATAAAGCAAAAAGAGCTAAGACTACAAGAGGAAGCCGCAGCAAAAGCGAGTAAAGATGCAGCGGAAGCACTAGAAAGAACTATAAGTCTATTTACAAATGCTTTTAGTGATGTCATAAGCGAACTCGGAAATGTTAGCGAATTGTTTGGCGAAAACATATCATCAAGAGCTTCATCCGTACTTTTTGGCTCATCATCTTCAACTTCATCTTTCGGGAGTGCTTTAACTGATGCTCAATCAGCGATGGGTGCATTATCTGGAGACTTAGGGAATAAAGAGTTTGCAACAGCATACCAGCGAAGCATAGATGCACTAATTAGCTCTTTAGATGAATTTAATGATACGAGTAAGTTTATCTCACGAGAAGAACAGCAGTTTGCAAAAATATCGGCTTTTAATCAAACAAAAAAACTTGAAACAATCGCACTAAAAGAAAAGGTCGTAGTAGATGAAAACATACAACTACTCAGAGACATTAGGGCGGCAGTAAATGGAGAACAACCAGACTCAGCACTTCAAGCTGTTAAAGATGCCGTATATGTGACTATTGGAAATGACAACATAAACGCTATGTCAAACGACCAAATATTAACAATGGTAGCAGGAAATATTCAAGATACTGACAAGACTCTAGGTGGTACAGGGTTGTCAAGTTCAGTAAAAGGACTCTTAGCTTCAGTTGATAATAAAACAAAGCTTTTAAAATCAAGCACTAATGAGTTTATTTATACTTCTAAATTAACATACTCTGACTCAACAGGAGTTAGAGAATATGAAAATTTACCATACCAACAAAACCAGTCATTCCAATACTATGCAAAAGGTGGATTCACTGGCAACGGTTCAGGGCAACAAGACTCCTCAGGCTTTAAACAAGCAGGAGTAGTACACGAAGATGAGTGGGTAGCTCCTAAATGGATGATACAGAATAATCCTCAAATGTTTCAAGCCTTAGAAAATGCACGGAACAAAGGTGGATTCGCAGTTGGTGGATATGCACCTTCATCTTCAATACCGTCAAATAGTTCAAACTCAGAACAGACAAAAACGAATCAATTTCTATTCGTGGTTATTGACGAACTTAAAAAGCAAAACAGTCTATTAAGCACAGTAACAAATGGCGGCGATGCAATGCTCGTTGAACTGATAGCATAGGATACTTATGAAAATAGTACAGAACAGAACAACATCATACCTCTCAGCTAACTTTACAGAAGATGAGACACAATGGTTAATCGGCTCACTTTTTAACTACACAGATGAGATACGAGATGGTCACTATATTTATAAATATGCTGGAGCAGATGGAACAAATACCACTGACTCTCCAGCTGTAAACTCATTAACAATTACTCCCTCTTGGGTAAAAATAAAACCTACTAATTATTATGCAATGATAGATGGAGAAACTGGAACACAAACGGAAAATGCAGAGACGATAACTATTTCAATAACTGGTATTAATTATGATTCATTCTCATTATTAGAAGTTGTTGGTACGACAATAGACATAGAACTTTATGACAATTCAACATCGGCCGTAGTATTTGAAAAGACATTCGACTTGCAAGATGAGAGCAGTATTATTGACTTTTTTACATATTGTTTTTCAGAATTTACATTCACCCCATCGATATACACAGATGCAATTCCACTATATACAGATGCAAAACTAACGATAACAATTAGCAATGCAGGTTCAATCGCAAAGTGCGGTCGATTAGTATTTGGTCGCTCATCTTACATAGGAGATACAGGGTACGGTGCAAATTTAGGAATAGAGTCATATAGTAGAAAAGTAGTGGATGAATTTGGAAACACAACTTTGGTACATAGAGGTAGTGTAAACCTCGACAGTTATGAAGTTCAAGTACCTACTCAAAAGATACCTCTATTGAAAAGAAAAGCTCAAGAATTAGATGCAATTCCTATCCTTTTCGTAATGGATGAATCTCCAACAAGTAATACTGAAAACTTATTGAATTTTGGATACTGGCATAGTTTTTCTATGCTGATACCAAATTCAGTTAAAAGTTCTATCTCACTTACAATTAAAGGAATATTATAATGGGAACACAAATACCACCGTTTACAAAAACACCAAGTAGACAACAACCTGCTACTTATAGTGCAGACATGGACACTAGACTATCAGAGGAAAACTCTCGCATTACAGCAATGAATACTCAATCTGATGAGAATAATGTAATATCAGGGCAAGTTGCGGATGATAAGAATACAGCAGTTACTTCAAAGAATACAGCTGTTGAAAATGCAACTATTTCAACAGAGAAAGCAGCATCCGCAACAGCATCCGCAACAGCATCTAAAAATAGTTCGGAAGCATCAGAGATATCATATCAAAACACAGTAACTCTTATTGAGAATACAGATATTACGGCAACAGGCGGATATACTATTGATGCAGTAGATAGTATGTTTAATGCTCGTGAAGTAGAACACTTCATTAACTTCAACTTATAAAAAAAGGAAATATAAAATGGCAACAACAGAAAGTATTTTAAAAGATAGAGCAAACACTCTAATCACAAGTGCGACTTCTCTCGAAGAGGTGGCTTATTTAATAAAGGGACTAGGTTTAGGTGCAACTTCACAAGTAACGGTTGATGCAATTAATGCTAAAGTAACTTCATTATCGCCAACGGCTACTTCAAAAGAAATTGCTTATGTTCTTAAAGCCCTTGATACTACAAGTGGGTTAAGTGTAGATAGTGGTCTTGACATAACTAAACCATACGGTTTAATTTGGGATGATAATGCTGATACTTATTTCAGAACAGGTCACACAGTTCCAGCGGTTCAACAACAGATGAGAAGATGTGTGACTTCGGGAAGTCCTGAATACGGTGGAGCGGTTCAATATTACTTAGATGCAGATAATTCTGCTTTAAAAGAAGATGGTGGTGCTTCCGTTCTTGATGGTTCAACTGGCTTACAAGTTAGAGTTGAAATACCTAAACACTATGTAGCTTCTTATAAGCTAGGCTCACTTAATTATGACATCATGTCTCTTACTCCTTTTACGGGTGGAAAGACTCACGATAGATTTAAAAAAGCCGGATGGACTGACTCAGGCGATGGAACGAATGCAGTAAATGAAATCTCTCATGCTTATGTAGGGGCATTTGAAGGTTGTCATTATGATGCAAGTTTAGCAACTATGGTAAATGGTACAGCGGTTGCACCAGTTGCTTTAGACTTAGTAAATGACAAAGTCTATTCAGTTGCAGGATTTAAACCACTTTCAACAATTACAAGAGCAACAGCAAGAACACTTATTGCAAACGGTGGTTCTAAGCAGTATTCATGGCACGACCACGACATGATAAAGAGACTATTCTTAGTCGAATATGGTACTCACAATTCTCAAGCTATGATTGCGGGCTATACTGAAAACACAGCAGGTGCAAGCTACGACAATGATGCTTTAAAAACAGGTCTTACAGTTTCACTTGGAAACAATTCAGGCTCAATCTCAGGAAGTGCTAATCACTTAGCCGCTGGTGGAGATGGTGGATATAGTGGTGTTGTAGCAAACTCATTTAGAGGTATTGAGAATTTTTTTGGACATTTATGGAAGTGGGTGGATGGTATAAACCTGACAAATGCACAACCTTTCATATCCGCCTTGAGTGGAACATTTGCAGATGATATATTTACAGGCGATTATATCAGGGCAGTTGATAATGATGGCTTACTTGTAACTCAGCCTACATCAGACGGCTACCAATCAACTTTACATAATGGTACTAACTTCGTAAAAACTGTTGGAGCTTCAAGCTTAACAAAAATTACAGATTATTACTATTATGCTTCAGGAAATCGGGTTCTGCTATCGGGCGGCCCTTTGGATAATTCCTCGGGTGCCGGTGTCTCGTGTTTGCGTGCGACTGCTGCTTCCTCGAGTGTGTATTGGTCTGTCTGTTCTCGAGCTTAAAAATTTCTAAGCACTAACCTTAAAGAAAACTTAACTAATTGTAGTTAAGTTTCTAGGATATAAAATGCGAACAGGTTCTGAAATCGGGCGGCAATTTGAATAATTCCTCGAATGCCGGTGTCTCGTGTTTGCATGCGAATAATGATTCCTCGAGTGTGAATTGGAATATCTGTTCTCGTAGTTTTGTAAATATATTTTAACAATGTGTTTTATATCCTTACCTCTAGGTAAAATACATATCTTCTCCATTATATGCTAGTAGGGAAACTGAAAACTTAGGAGTACAAAAGCAGTAAAAATGAAAAGAAAAAATAACTTATATAATAAAATTTTAAATACTGACAATCTTATATATGCTCACAATAGAGCAAGTAAAGGAAAATCAGACTATGCAGAAGTAAAACGAGTGAATAATAATTTAAATAGCTATATACTAAAACTAAATACAATATTAATAAATAAAAAACATAAGACTTCGGAATACAAAATAGATACAAGAATTGAAAGAGGGAAGGAGAGAACCATTTACAAATTGCCATACTTTCCCGATAGGGTTATTCATCATTCACTATTGCAAGTTGTCCAGCCTATATTAGAACAAACATATATAAAAGATACATATCAATCGATTAAATGTCGTGGAGTCCATAAAGCAAAGGATAGACTACAAACTTTCCTAAAAGATAGAGAGAACACAGTGTATTGCTTGAAGATAGATATTAAAAAATACTATCCGAATGTAGATAATGAAATACTAAAAACAATGCTTCGTAAAAAGATTAAATGTGTTGATACTTTAAATTTAATTGATGAGATTATAGACAGCACCACGGGACTACCAATAGGAAACTATACATCACAAACCTTTGGGAATTTTTACTTATCCTATTTTGACCACTGGATTAAAGAAAACAAGAAAATTAAATATTTCATAAGATATGCGGATGATATGATTTTTTTGCATAAAGATAAAGATTTTTTGCACTCCTTAAAACTAGAAATAGATACTTACTTAATGAATAACTTAAAACTTACACTCAAAGAGAATTGGCAAGTTTTTCCAATTAAAAGTAGAGGTATAGATTTTCTAGGGTTTAAATTTTATCATACACATACTCTCATGAGAACATCTATAAAAAAAGCATATTTAAAGAGAATAAAACTAATCACAAAAGGGAGGAATAGCAAATCAGATATAAACTCACTAATGTCCTATTACGGTTGGATAAAAGCAAGTAATAGTTACAACTTACTAAGAAAAACAATCACAGATTCTTTAAGCAATACAATAGATAGCTTATGTAAAAAGATTCATATACTGAATCCATTTAGAAAGATATTTATAGCACAAAAGACAACCATTAATAAATTTGGAAACTTTCAGCCAAGTCTATTTTAAAAACTAAGGAAATAAAATGAAAATAAGTCAAGATGCAGCGTTTACAACAGATACTATAATAGGTTCGGGTGGCATACTTTATGCACTTGCAAACAAAACTACGGAGACTGATGATGATGGGAAAGTTTCTCACATCGCAGAAGCTATTGAAATAAAAAGTGTTGCAGATGCAGAAGATGCTATCTCTTTTCACAATGTAAACATAAAGTATTTGAGAGATACTGATTGGATGCTTCTCCGAGAACTAGATGGCGGGATAGCTATGACAACAGAAGTTAAAACTCTAAGAGCAGAAGCAAGAGTAGCAATTATCTAATGTTTGATAAACTATATGATAAAGTTGGAATAGATAAGGTATATCACTTCACCATAAGTGGTTTTATAACAGCTCTATTATACATAGCCATACAAGATGTTATAATAGCATCAGGTATAGCCTTGTTGGTAGGTGCTAGTAAAGAGTTATACTATGATTGGTACTTAGGCAAGGGCAACCATGAATGGATGGATATGGCGGCAAATGCTATTGGCGTAGCTTCTACATCTTTATTTATAGTAATAGTTGAATATTTTAGAGTATAATAAAGAAAAAGGGAATGAAATGGATCCAATAATTGAAGCACTCGACAATCAAATAAAACTAACAGATACAGTAAAAAGTCTACACAGCCGAGATGAGGAAATCATAACAGACCTCGATGACTTAAAAGAAGGTCAAGAGAAACTTAATTCAAAAGTTAATTCAGGCTTTGAAAAAGGTCGTAAAAGAATGGACGAAATTGAGGACAAAATGAAAATAGG
>Ga0222676_1000375_pt1 | contig 15474 bp, 19 predicted proteins | sample AntAcemetagen870_FD_179815 | JGI IMG/M metagenome (GOLD analysis project Ga0222676, IMG submission 179815) | Saline water microbial communities from Ace Lake, Antarctica - #870 | ecosystem: Environmental > Aquatic > Non-marine Saline and Alkaline > Saline | place: Antarctica: Ace Lake...
CTGGACTCGTCGTCTACAACACGACCACCGACAAGCTCAACGTATACACCGGCTCCGCATGGGAAGCCGTAACGAGCGCATAACCTCAACGGCACCAAGCAGATGACAACCCCCAATGTAACCACGTCCATTCCCACCGGAGCCGAAGGCGTCTACGCCCGCTACAGCGAGGTGCTGGCGGCAGTAGTCAACAGCTCCGCCGCAAGCCCCGAGGGATGCACCATCGGTCAGATGTCGGCGCGGCTGAGTCTCGCCGCGCTTCTGGAGGCCGCGAAGGATGCCGACAATATCGAGTTGAGCCAGAAACAACACGCGCTGATGAAGTCGCTGCTTGAGAAGCACACATTCCCGATGATAAGCCCAGACCTCACCGCGCTCGGCGCAGAGTTTGGTATCGAGTAGTAACAACCGGCCAGCCTCCGGCCCCGGTCTCCTAAGCATGAGCCTAAGCATCGGCCTCTAGCATCATTCACCCCCAACAACAGACCTATGCCCATCAACATCATCAGCCTGACACAGCCCGCTACTAAGGTGCATGTGTTCGTCCCGAATAACACCACCGTCCTGCCGCTGGTCGTATCCGGCCTGATCGTCAGCGCCGCAGGCAACATCAAGATCACGGATCAGCACGATGTCGAATCGATCATGGTTGCGGTGCCGGTCGGCATCCTGCCCGTCGCTGCGAAGATCGTTCACTCCGACAGCACGACAGCCACAGTCACGACAGCCCTGGGGCATTAAGCTGGTCGGGCGAGCGCAGGAAGACGCTCCAGACAGGCCGAACAGTCGAGTCGAGTCAGCAGTTGACAGGCTTCTCGACGCCATGGCCCTGTATGGTGACGACCGCGCCGCGTTCAGAATTGAGCTTCTGAAGACGTGCGGCGATCGCATGTGAACCGGAGAGACAATGAACCGCCGCAACTTCTTCCGTGGCCTGGCCGTAGCAGCCGCATCAGCCTTCGCAGCCAACTACTTGCCGTTGCCTCGCAAGGTCGCGGTGCCATTCGTCGGCATCCCGGCACGCCTTATCACCGCGACCGAGTGCCGTGAGTCGGTCAATCGACTCTTGGGGCCAACGATCCAAGAGTTATACGACCAAGTCACGGAACCGATGGTCGACGCCACCTTGGAATCCATGGCGAAGGCGCTCAAGCGCATCCAGCAGTCAGAGGGCCGCATGGTCACTTACCAGAGGCGGCTGTGATCAAAATACGCACGGCCACCGCTGAATGAACGCTAGCGCCCAGATGATCGAGGACGTTGCGGAGTTCACGCACGACCCTCTTGGCCACGCGCTCTACGTCTTCCCGTGGGGCGAGGGCGATCTGCTTGCTTCGCCTGACGGCCCGCGAGTGTGGCAACAGGACATTCTGTCGACCATCGGTGATCACCTTCAGGACCCTGAGAAGCGCCACCAGCCTTGCATGATCGCGGTCACGTCTGGCCACGGCATCGGCAAGTCGGCTCTCGTTGGCATGGTCGTCAAGTGGGCGCTCGACACTCACCGGGATACTCGCGTCGTGGTCACGGCCAACACCGAGGACCAACTGCGCGGCAAGACTTGGCCCGAGGTCTGCAAGTGGCAGAGGATGGCCATCACGAGGGACTGGTTCCACGTTGACGCATCGCTGATACACGCTGCGGACCCTGATCGAAAAGAGAGCTGGAACGCCAAACTCACGACTTGGAGCAAGGCCAACACCGAAGCCTTCGCCGGTCTGCACAACGCGGGCAAGCGCATCGTCCTGATCATGGATGAGGCCAGCGCGATCGACGACAAGGTATGGGAAGTCGCCGAGGGTGCGCTGACCGACGCTGACACTGAGATCATCTGGATGGTCTTCGGCAACCCGACGCGCCCGAACGGTCGGCTGCGCGAGTGTTTCCGCAAGCACCGCAAGATGTGGACGACCAGGCAGATCGACAGCCGCAAGGTCGAGGGCACCAACAAGAAGCTGTTCGCACGCTGGGCTGAGACCTACGGCGAGAACAGCGACTTCATGAAGGTCCGTTGCCGCGGTATCTTCCCGAGCATGGCAGCCAAGCAGTTCATCAACGAGAACGATGTCGAGGCCGCTTTCGGTCGGACACTACGCCCCGCAGCTTACGAGTTCGCGCCGAAGATTATTGGTCTCGATGGCAGCTGGGAAGGTGACGACGAGCTTGTCATCGGGATGCGCCAGGGGCTTGCGTACCAGACCCTCTGCGTGCTGCCGAAGAACGACAACGATGTCGAGGTGGCAAACATCCTGGCCAGGTTCTGCGCCGACCACAAGCCAGCAGCGGTCTTCATCGACGGCGGCTACGGCACGGGCATCTACTCGGCTGGCAAGACGATGGGTTTCAGCAACTGGCAGCTGGTCTGGTTCAGCGGTGCGGCGAGCGACAGCAGCGCGTTGAACAAGCGGGCTGACATGGCGAAGAGTGTCCGCGACTGGCTGAAGGAGGGGGGCGCGATCCCTGAAGACGACGTATTGCGCGACGAGTTGAACGCGATGGAAACCGTGCCGCGCCTCGACAACAAGCTCCAGATCATCCCGAAGGACGCGATCAAGAAGATCATTGGGCGCTCACCGAACAGGGCTGACTGCCTGATGCTGACGTTCGGGGGCCACGTTCACATGCCCGACGAGTATGAGCGTGCGGCGGCAGTTCATCACAAGCGGCTGAGCGATCACGACCCGCTTGGCGACTTCTGACCGGTAAATGATCCGCCCCGCTCGCGGAATCAAATCCACGACCGGGGCGACTGCTTGCCTTCGCCTAGCTTGAGAACCAGGCGGAGACTTGCGCGCCGTCCCAGTTCAGCCCGTTGGTCCAGGCTGAAGGTATGCACCGACGCGGGTGAGTCAGCACGCTACATCGTGCGGGTGCGGTAGTCCAGCCCCTCAATCTAGCATCCCGCCAGTGCTGATTCGAACCGCCACACCAGATGACGCTGAGGCCATCGCCCACCTGGGCATGAGCTTTATCGGACGATTGGCGACGCCAGTGCAGCACGACTTCGACGAGTTGGTCGAGGTAGCGCGTCGACTCACGCTCGATCCCAAGGCCGTTGTGTTCCTCGTGGACGACGACAGCCGGGCGGTTGGCATGATCATCGGCGTCGAGACCAGCCCATGGTTCAGCCCGCAAACACGCATGGCGGTCGAGCTGGCGTGGTGGGTTGACGAGACTCACCGAGGCCAGGGCATCCGGCTTGTCAAGAAGCTGGAGGCGTGGGCAAAGGAACGTGGCATCGACCGCGTGGCCATGTCCGCTATCGAGACCGTTGGCCGAGAAGCAACCGCTGGCCCGATCATCGAGAGGCTTGGTTACACCCTTGCCGAGCGTTCGTTCTTCAAGGGAATCTGACCATGGCATATCTAGCATCTACCTGGGCAGCGATTGCCACTATCACCGCCGCGACCGCAACGAGCACCGTCTCGGCAGTCGAAGGCAACAAGGCTGGCCGACGAGCGACCCGAAGCCGCAAGGACTCGAAGGAAGCCCAGACTGACGCCGAGGCGCGCCAAGCAAGCACGCAGCGCACCGAGCGCCAACGCATCGCCGAGACCCGCAAGAAGAAGCCAGACGCCTCGGCGCTGCTATCGGAACAGCAGGACTCAGCCGGTCTCGGCAGTACGATCTTGTCCGGCTCAGGTGGCGTCGCATCGAATCAGTTGCGCGTGGGCCGCAGCACCCTCCTGGGAGAGTAGCGGTGAGAAACACTGGTATCGCCCCGCCTGAGAAGATGGGGCAGAGCTACGTGCAGATGCTCGACGAGAGTTACGGCCACCTCGATCGTGAGTTCAGCACGCACAAGCCGCACTTGCAGGAGATCAGCCGCGTTCTCATGCCGCGCAACGGTCGGTTCCTCGCGTCTGACCGCAACAAGGGCCAGAAGGTCCACAACACGATCTACGACAACACTGGCCTGAAGGCAGTCAAGACCGCCCGCGCCGGGATGCTGGCCGGAGCGTCGTCACCAGCTCGTCCATGGTTCGCCCTGGAGACAGCCGACCCGTCGTTGAACAAGCGGCACGCGGTCGTCAAATACACCAGTGACGTGCGCAACATGATGATGCGCGTGATGGCCAGGACCAACACTTACGGCGCACTCGACTCGGCCTACGGCGAACTGCTGGTCTTCGGGACATCGGCCACGCTGGTGCGCCCCAACTTCGACAAGGTCTTCCACTGCTACCCCATTACGGCGGGTCAGTATCGGATCGCTTCAGGTGACCTTGGTACGGTCGACACCCTCTTTAGGGAGTTCGATATGACCGTATCCCAGATGGTCAAAGAGTTCGGCTTCAAGTCGCTCTCACCGCACGTCCAGGACCGCGCCGAGCACGGTGGCCTTCAGGACTGGATCACGGTTCGGCATGGCGTCGAGCCGCGCATCGATCGCGACCTGACCGCCGCCGACAACCGCAACATGCCGATCCGCTCCACCTACTGGGAGAAGGGGCAGAGCTACCGCGTTCAAGACGTGCTGAGCATCAGCGGATTCGAGATGTTCCCGGCGCTGGTTCCTCGATGGGACGTGAGCGGCGGAGATGTTTACGGAAACGGGCCGGGCGCTGAGGCCCTCGGAGACACTAAAAGCCTTCAGCATCAACAGATGCGCAAGGGGCAGGGCATCGACTACATGGTCAAGCCGCCCATACAGGTGCCCAACAGCATGAAGGGCAACGAGGTTGACATGCTGCCGGGCGGCATCAACTTCGTCGAGCCAGGGACGGGCCAGCAAGCGCAGATCCAGAGTGCTTGGAACGTCAATATCAACCTAAGCCACCTGCTCGAAGACATCCAGGACACGCGGGAGCGCATCCGCCAGTCGTTCTTCGCGGACTTGTTCTTGATGATCGCGCAGGCTGATCACCGGATGACTGCGTTCGAGGTCGCGCGCCGCCACGAGGAAAAGCTGCTGATGCTTGGCCCGGTGCTGGACCGCGTTCACAACGAGCTTCTGCGCCCGCTGGTCGATCTGGTCTTCCATCACATGGACAAGGCCGGTCTGCTGCCACCGCCGCCGCCCGAACTCGAAGGCAAGGAACTCGACATCCAATTCGTTTCGATGCTCGCCCAGGCTCAGAAGGCCGTGCAGACGCAGCAGAGTGACCGCTTGCACGTCAAGGTCGCCGAGTTGGCCGAGTTGAAGCCGAACGTGATCGACAAGTTCGACGCTGACTCTGCGCTTGACGACTACGGCAGGATGCTTGGCGTCGACCCTGGCATGATCGTCCCAACGGAGGACGTGCTAGAGATGCGCGCTGAGCGTGCTAATGCTGAAGCTGCCGCCGCGCAGTCCGAAGCCATGGCCGTGCAGGCTGGTAGCGCCAAGAGCTTGGCCGAGGCGCAGAGCATCGCGCAGATCAACAGTTCCGAAGTCACGCCAGGAATCTAGCCGTGACCAAGAGCCGCTTGAACCCGATCCTCATGGAAACGGGCAAGACTGACAGCCAGCTTCGGCTGTTCTTGCAGCGACTCGGCTTCGTGCTGGCTGATGACTCGCCGACCCTCACCGCGATCGTGGTTGAGGGTGTCAGCGCATCCAGTGGCGTCGTCGCGCTCCCGCTGGCCATCGGTGGCGGCAGTGCACTTGCCATCGGCAGCGTGGGCGTGCCGGTGTCAGACACCATGGTGACCGCGTGCCTTTCGGTTGCTTGGCTCTCGGACAATGCTCCGGGGGACTGGACGCTGCGGTTGCTCAAGAGAACACCGACTTCGGACTTCACCGAGGTCGCCACATTCACCGCATCGACTTCGTAGAGGTATCGAGATATGGCCGCAGGCGCATGGACTTTCACAAATGCAGGGCGCACGTCGCTCCTGAACGGGGATTTCGACATCGACACCGACTCGTTTCGGATCGCGCTATTCCTCAGCACTAGCGACCTTGGCGCGGCATCGACTGCCTACTCCTCAGTGAGCAACGAGGTCGCAACGGACTACGGCTACACTCAGAACGACAAGGCTGTGACGCTGGCACTGAGCGGCACGACCACGGTGACCGTTGATGAATCCACCAACCCGTCCTGGACTGCGTCGGGTGGCGACATCGTTGCCCGGTTCGCGGCGATCTACAAGGTCAGCGGGAACGTGCTCTGCTACTGCTTGCTGGATAGCTCCCCCGCAGACGTGACCGCCGCAGATGGCAGCACACTGACGATCACGCAACACGCCTCCGGGCTGTTCTCCCTGGCATAACCCGTGGTTGAGCTGACCCCGGAACCAAGAGGCCTGAACCTCACGACCTACGCCTCGACGGTCACGTCAGCCGCGAGCGGGAACGTCAACCTGATACCTGGGGCCGAGAGCCTCGGGCTGTCGATGTTCACCGCAACGGTCACGGCGGCCACCAACATCGAGGTCACGCCGTCCACCGGGGCCGTGGCGTTGACCGGCTACCCGCCAGGCGTCGTCTCGGGCACTCCAAAGGCCACCGTCACGGCTGGCAAGTGGAGTTCGGAGGTCGCCTTCGCTCAGGGTGACGAGTGGATTGTCGTCTTCGATGGTCCCGCCGCCAACGCACCGGCTGCCCGCGTAGAAATCACCTTCCGTCACATCTAATGCCACCCCCCAAGGAACCCGTCGTCATCTCCCAGGCATCAGCCATCTCTGTTGGCCTCGTTCGCATCCTGCTCGTGATGATTATCGGGGGCACCATCTTCATCGCCAACCTCAGTTCCAACGTGAGCTACGTCGGCGAGCTGATGCTTGAGGTCAAGATCGCAGTCGAGCGCAATACCGCAACCATGGTCGAGACCAGTCAGCGCGTGGCGGTCTATGAGGCCGAGATACGCGCGCTGCGTGAGCGGCTTGCCCGCTTGGAGAAATAATGATGATCAACGCCCGAAACACTCCTTGGCTGCTTGTCGGCTGCGCTGTCGCTGCCGTGATCCTGCTGCCCGGCTGCTCAATGCTTGAGCAACTCACGATCGACTGCTCGGTAGCTGACCAACTGCTCGCGAATGACGTGATCACGCAGGCGCAGCACACCGCACTGACCGGCGCAGGATGGAAGCCGCTGGTCTACGGTTTGATCAACACGGCATCGACGCTGGTGATCGGTTTCCCGCTGCTAGTCAAGTGGCGAGGCCCTGCGACGAAGGTCGAAAACGTGGCCAAGAAGAAGGCAGCCAAGGCCAAGCCAGCCGACATCGTGCCGCCTCCAGTCGCCTAGTGACGGGTGCGGTAGCGATTCTGGCAGCGTTAGTTTCCCGCCAATCGTGAGCCTTCCCCAGACCGACCCGATCGAAGCCGCCCTTCGCGAAGCCGAGCTTGCTGCAGAAATGGAGCAGGACCAGGCCAACGACAAGACGAACGCGATCGACGACTGGAGATGGCTCATGTCGCACGAGAGGGGCCGCCGCATTGTGCGCGCTCTGATCGCGAAGGCTCCGCCAGCATCGGCGTTCACGAGCAACTTCGGCCACATGTCGTGGCAGAACAGCCGTGCCGCATTTGTCTACGAGTACGTGATCAAGCCGATGCGTGCTGCCTCGCTCGAACTGTTCCACCACATGGAGCTAGAAGCAGATGGCAGTTGAGAAGACATCAGAACCCGACAATTCCAATCAGGGCAACGAGTCGCAACAAGGTGATCAGCAAGCTGCTGGTCAGGTCTCAGAACAGCAAGTCAGCGAAGAAGGTCTCACGACCACCCAGGTAATCGAACAGCGGGAAGCACAGCGCGCAGCCGGTAAGGCTGAAGGCGAGGGCGATCCGAAGCCAGACAATGGCAAGCCAGCGGAGAAGTCCGAGGGCGAAGGCGATGCTGAAGGTGAGAGTGAAGGCAGCGAGGAAACGGGTGCTCCCGAGACCTATGGGGATTTTGAGACGCCGGACAACGGTGTTGGTCTCACAGGCTCGATGATCGATGGCATCTGTGAAGTCGCCAAGGATCTGGACCTCTCGAAAGAGAAGGCACAGAAGCTCGTCAGTGCCGTGGCTGTTAGCCAACGGAATCAGATGGTCGAGCTACGAACCGAGTGGCAGACAGCCGCTCTCAAGGACCCGGAAATCGGCGGATCGAAGCACAAGGAAGCCCTTGGCTATGCGAAGGCCGCGATGACCAAGTTCGGTTCGGACGAGTTCAACGCGCTGTTGGGAGACACGAGTGCAGGCATCGGTGACATGCCGGAAGTGATCCGCTTCCTGTCCCGAGTCGGCAAATCGATTAGCGACGACAAGCTGCACACAGGCGCACCTCAACAGGCGCGTCGCAGCGAAAGCAAGTCGAGCGACGCAGCTGTGTTGTTCGACAAGTCCCTTAGTTAGAGGAAATCAAGATGGCAGCAATTGCAGATGGCAACTTAACGCTCGTCGACTGGACGAAGCTCCACAACCCCGATGGCAAACCCGCGAAGGTCGCGAAGATGCTGTCGAAGACTGATCAGATTCTCGACGACGTGGTTCACGTTGAAGCGAACGGCACGACACACCACGTCACGACCGTCGAAACGAAGCTGCCTGAAGTCTACTGGCGTCAATTCAACCAGGGCATCCCGGACAGCAAGGGAACGCACGCCCAGGTCGAAGAGGGCATTGGCATGATGGAGACGCGGTCTCGCGTCGACAAGCGCCTGGTCCGAATCGGTGGCAACAAGGAAGCCCTCATGATGCGCGCGGCGCAACAGAAGGTCTCCGCGATGCGCAACGAGATGGCTTCGACTCTGTTCTATGGCAACTCGGCTGCGACCGCTGCCAAGTTCATGGGCTTCGCACCTCGTTACAGCAGCCTCAGCGCGGGCAACGCGGCCAACATCATTGACGCGGGCGGCACCAGCACCGACAACACCTCGATCTGGCTGGTGGCCTGGGGCGACGACAGCGTGTTCTGCACCTTCCCGAAGGGCAGCGTCGCTGGCTTGGAGATGGAAGACCTCGGCGAAGTCGCGGTTGATGTCTACAACGCAGCTGGCACCGCTACCACGGGCAGAATGCAAGCCTACGAACAGGTTTGGAACTGGGATGCGGGCCTTGTGGTCGCCGACTGGCGTCAGGTCGCACGCATCTGCAACATCGATGTCTCGGACCTCGTTGGCCTCACGGGCAAGCAGACCCCGATCGGGGCCACTTCCTACACGACGATCTTGAAGAAGATGCTCACGGCTTACTACCGCATCGAAAACAAGGACGGCGTCCGCTTGGCGTTCTACATGAACAAGACCGCGCACGAAGGTCTGTCATCGATCGCGATGGAAAAGAGCACCAGTGTTCTTCGCATCGAGGAAGGCTTCAGCCAGTTTGGCACCCCGCGCACGTTCACCACGTTCATGGGCATCCCGATTCGCGAGTGCGATTCGATCATCAACGCCGAAGAGCGCATCACCGCCTAATCGGAGGACTTGACCATGGCACTAACAGATTTGAATGCGCGGCTTGACGCCACGCTGTCGCTGATCGCGACCGATGGGACGACGGAAGCTGCCGACGTTTATGACGCCGGTCAGCTGAAAGCCTCTCTCGGCATCGGGTCAAAGCTCTACGCCAGAATGGGCGTAACGATTCAGGGCGCGGGTGCTGGCACGGTCCAGTTCCAGGTGTTCAGCTGCGACGCTGCCGACTTCGGTGGCAAGGTGGTCCTGAACAGTTCCCGCATCTACGACACCAACACCGAGTTGCTGGTTTCTTCGATGGGCACGGCCATTACCAAGGGCACGGTGATCTTCTTGGAGATCCCTGCGATCCCTCGGAACCTGGTTCCTGCCGCCAACAAGTTCATTGGTGTGCAGGCCGTCATGGTCGGCGCAACTTCGGCTGGCTCCGTGACAGTCGACATCGTCAACGGCATCGATTCCATCGACACGTTCTACGACGCAGTCTAACCCGGAGGCCCCCAATGATCAGCGATATCAACCTACAGGTTTCCGACAACCAGGACCTCTACACCGCTTCGGGGGCTATCCCTGCGACGAACCTAATCTACCTCGAAACCGCTTCGGACGTTGCACAAGGCAACGCGCTGCGGTTCGACGTTCAGATCACCGAGGCATTTGTAGGCGGAACAAGCCTCATAATTGCCCTCGGCATCGTCAACCCGGCTGATGCCTTTGTCGGGAGTGTTGGCGGTAGTTCTCTCAAATACCTAATCCAGACGACCCCTATTCTGACCGCAGATTTGAAGATCGACCGGCACATCCAAATCGGGCTTCCTCCGATGAGTGCCGCTTACGATGAAGGTCACGGTGACAGCGAGTCGTTCGTGACCGTGAACGGCCTCGTCGGCTACAGTAAGATCCCGGCAGGTAGTGGCCTGAGTGTCATCTACGTCACTGCTGGCAACTTCACAGCGGGCCGCGTAACCACCAAGCTAATCACTGGCGGCATGGCGACGGCACCGTTCCTCTACCGAGGCGAGACGAACTAGTTATGAGCGAAAAAACGAAGCCTTCCCCAGTCGCCGAAAAGCCAAAGAGCCGCAAGGTTCGGGCAATTGCCCCCTGTTACTTGGATCACATCCTTCGCAAGAAGGGCGAGCGGTTCCAGTATGCGGGCGGTCCTTGCAAGGCCATTGTCGACTGCTCGGAGGACGACGATCAGCTTCTGGCTGAAGAGGCGAGTTTTGAGAAGCTGACGCTAAAGAACCCGCCCGGCACAAGCAAAGCGGCGAAGGTCGCCGTTGGAGAGCCGCTCGAAGTTCCTGCTGGCTAACGCGAGCACTGTTCCGGCAGGTTAGAGACGAGGGTTCGCGCCGTTTCGGATTCGTCCGTTGCGGCGCGTTTTTCATATTGGAGATGACGAAGTGACAACGACTGTACTACCAAAGCGGCGCGTGGTGTTGGAGATGGGACAGAGCATTGCGACCCCTCTTGGCGATCTAAAGAGCTGGGAGGATAAGCACCCCTACCTTGCGATCAGGTCAGCCAAGGCAGTCAGCGGCTTCGTCCCTCCATACGGACAGGGCAGCTACAACGAGCTGTTCACCGTGCCGGGCGTGTTCCCTGGTGGCCCGACTGTTGACCAGCTTGGTACGGTCGTCAACGGCCAGTATCAGGTGTCGAACCTGGCTGGCGTTGCGGTCGAGTCGATTCGCTTCCTGACGTTCTACAACCCGAGCGCGTATTTCCGCACGTCCGACGTGGCAGCGACAGACTTCCCAGGGCGCGCGGTCTTGGATCTCGTCAGCGACCCCACGCCGTCACGGTTCAAGACGAACCACATGACGCAGGCGGCGACGTTCCGCTACCCGATCACCGATGTCTCCGGCGACACGTTCACGTCATCGAGCGTTGTCGACGGATCGACGAGCAACACCGACCTTGACGGGGCGCTGATCAACTTCCGGTCGAACGGCGATGAGCCGACGACTCCGCTGTCAGTCGAGCGCGTCTACCAGATCGCGACGACGCCATCCGCTACGACGTTCACGGTCAAGCCTTGGCCTGAGATCATCAACGACACCACTACTGCGGCTGTAACGGTGACGGTGCCCATCTCGGCAGCGGTGCAGATCGACGTGGTCGCTGCGGCCAAGACGTTCACGAGAGCATCGGGAGACTTCACCGATGACGGGTTCGTTGCTGGCCAGACGATCCTGACCTCTGGGTACGTTACATCGAGCGGCACCAACAATCAGACCAAGATCATCGCATCCGTCACGCCCCTTGTGATCACGGTCACTGACGCGACTGGATTGGTCGACGAGACAGGCAACGGCGACGAGATCATCCGCCAGCAGTTGCAGCTGATGGTCTACAGGGCGGAGCTTGGCACGGTCATCCGCCAGCGCACTCAGACGGAACACACCGCAGCGATGGGCGCACCCGGCGACTTGTCTGACGGCAAGCTCGTGGTCAGCGTTCACCCGCCGTTCCTGCCGCGACCGGAGAAAGGCGAAACGATAACCTACCCGATCAAGCTGGGCGACAACGTCGGCTTCTATGGCGGCTTGGCATACGCGCACTCGAAGGCTGGACCGATGCTGTTGCGCACGCGCTTCGGTGGTCTTGTCGACTCAGGGACTACTGCGGTCTACAAGACAGCGAAGGTCCGCACGTTGATGCAAGGATCGACAGCCACGGTTCGCCCGCCTGTCCGAATCACTTCGCCGAGCCTTCCGATCCGCGAGGGCAACATGCTGTCGTTCCGCAAGACCTCGATCGTCGGCGTTGCTGACGGTTCGACCAAGATCACGACCGCTGTCGTCCCGCCGCAGCAGGTTGGCGACACCGTGACGTTCACCGGATCGGGCGCGGGTCTGACTGACGGAACCCGCTACTGGATTGGCAAGACTGTCGCCGATGGCATCTACGTTTCGTCGACCAAGGCTCTGGCATTGGCTGGCACGTTCTTGTCACCCGGTGCTGTCTCCATGTTGGTCGACACGATCCTGCCTGAAGGCGTGGACTTCGACACGGTCTACTACTGCTCGACCAAATCGTCAGCGGAGGAACCAGCGGTTGGCCGCACGATCGTATTCAAGACCGACAGCGGTGCGACTGACTTCACTTCGTCGTTCTTTGACCACGAGATGGGCCACGACGAAAAGGTTGTGGTCTGGGGCGGCACGATGCCACCCGAGTTGACTCTCGGACGCACCTACTACGTCCGGCACGTTGCTGGCCAAACTCGCAAGCTGCAGCTGTCGGAGTCGCGCGGCGGGGCGGTCATCACCTACACGCACAGCGCATCGATCAACGTGATCCTTGAGCGCATCGAGGACCCCACCAGCTTCTACATCTCGAAGCGACCGGGAGGCGAACTGCTGACATGCGACACAGATGGCCAAGACGCCTTCTCTGTGGACATACAGCGCCGCGAATCGTTCGCAGGGACGTTCACCGGCTTGCAAGCACGTTGTGTCTCTGGAGCCAACGTGGGGGCCACGGTGATGCTCACCCATGTCGGCTGGCAAAGCTGGAACTCCATCTCGACGGACATTCAGTCTCAGTCGTTCGTCTTTCAGAAGACCGAGTGGCCGAACACGCCGTTACCTGGTGACGAGATCGTCATTGAGCCGCCGCCGGTTGATGGCAAGCCGGTACCGTTCCGAAAATGGGCCAAGTTCCTGCCGTGGTCACCACTGGAGGGCCGAGGGCAAGGCGCTGGCACGACCAAGGTCGGAACCATGGCATCGTCTGCGGTGTCTGCGAACTCCAACGGCGACTACGGCGTCGGGGCCACGACCAACGCGCAGCTTGGCGAGGTGATCAAGTTCTACTCGCCTGGCGAGTGGTTGCCGAACAAGCTCGTGCAGGGTCGCACCTACTACGTGACTGCGGCAGCAGGCGGCACGGTGTTCTTCAGCGAGACCTACGACGGCCCCGCATATCAGCCGCCGAGCTTGGCGGTCGCCTCGAAGTCATCCAACCAGCTGTCGTTTGCGACGGCGCACGGCCTCAACCCGAACGAGCCGGTCAAGTTCATCGGCGCTGCGTCGTCGAACATGCCGAGCCAGTTATTCGCTCAGGGCACGTTCTACGTCAAGTGGGTCGATGCGGACACGATCGAGCTGCTCGACTTCCCTGACGGCACTGTGGTCGCGCTGACGGACCCGACAGGCACGCTGGACATGGACCTTTACTGGCCCGGCAGTAGCTCGACGGTCTACACAGACCGCTGCTTGCATGAGGGCAAGAGGAACCCGCATCCTCCTGGCTTCAGCTACCCGAACCAGCACAGCTTGCCCGAGAAGTATCAGCCGCACTCAGGGCCTGCGCTGGGTCACTCTAACGGTGTGTCTGCGGTCGCGACGATCGCGGTCAACATGCAGCATCACTTCGGCGAGCCGATCTACGTGGTCAACTGCGCGTTCGGCGGCACATCGCTCGGCCACAAGGAGCTGGTCCCCGGCTACTACTTTCAGGGTAGTGCTGTAGGTGTCCCTGACATCCCAGGGTTCGGATGGTCTGACCCGAAGCAGCAGCTTAGTTGGGACCCCGCCGACCAGAACGGTTGTTTCGCGCGCCTGCTCGACGTTCTCGATGCCATCGTGATCGCTGACAAAGAAGAGTCCGTGCAGTCGGTGATCGAACTGGCTTGGATGAACCAAGGCGAGGAGGACCAGTCTCACGAGAAGTTAGCCAACCGCTACGACATCAACATCCGCAAGTTCAAGGACGCCGTCCGCAAGGCGATCTTCGATCGTGGCCTGATTGATCACGCTCCTGAGAAGCTGGTGTTCGTTCACGCCGTGCCGCGACGCGACTTCGGCACCTACGCCGCTCTCGTCGAAGCCGCTGTGAAGGAAGTCCACGGCAGCGACCTCTACGCGCGCGTGCCACCGAGTGCTAGCAGCGACTTCGACTCAAAGAATGCTGCGAACCCATACGATACGGACACTGTTCACTTACCCGGAAGCTCACTTGATGCTATGGGCGAAGAAGTGTTCGACGAGTGGCTTGACGCACGTCACACCGGCACCGCCGAGATCGAGATCTGCAACGCTGCGATGGCGCACATCGGCGAGAAGGCTGGGATCACAAGCATCGACCCGCCTGACGACACCGTGCAGGCCAAGATCTGCGCTCAGTTCTACCCGTTGGCCATCGCGACGATGCTCGAAGAACACCTCTGGGACTTCGCCAAGAAGCGGGTCACGTTGGTGCAGCGGGCGACGAACGACCGGACTGACTGGAACTATGCCTACGACTACCCGGAGAACGTTGCAGGCACGCCGTTCATCCTTCCGGCTGGTGCAACGGACGACATGATCGGCAACGGGGGCGTCAAGATCGGCGTCCCGTTCGACACATCGATCGATGGCAACGGCAAGCGCGTGCTGCTGTGCAACATCGACGCGGCTGAGGCTGTCGTGAACGCGCACACCACCGACACTCGCAAGTTCTCTGCGCTGTTCAAGCGTGCGGCGAGCTACGAGCTGGCGTCGCTGGCGGCTGGTCCGATCATCAAGGGCGATAAGGGTTCGCAGAAGGCGATGCAGCTTTCGCAGGCCGCGCGCTTCTGGGGCGGACTGGCGAAGAGTCACGACAGTGAACAGCGACGCGACCGCCACGACATCCAAGGCGAATACATCCCGGCCAACCTGCGAGACCGATAGTCGATGACAAGCATCCGCACCAACCAGTTCTCGTTCGTCGGGGGCATCATCAGCCCCGAGATGTTCGGTCGCCTCGACTCGCGCATTTACGCGAACGCGGTGGCCGAGCAGGTCAACTTCATCACGAAGCCACAAGGCCCGGCGTTCTTCCGCCCTGGCTTCGGCTATGTCAACAAGACGTTCGACCAGGCCAACGGCGACGTGGCCTTGATCCCGTTCGTCTACAGCGACGAGCAGAGCCTTGTTGTTGAGGTCGGCGAGAAGAACGGGACTGTTGGCGGCAAGGGCTACCTGCGGATGCACACCAATGGCGGAACGCTGCTCTGGGGCATCGTCAATGATGTCGGCGAACAGGCTGACCAGGTCGACGCGACAGCGAACACCATCACGTTCGCAGCCCACCACGGTTTGGTGAGCAACCAACTCGGTCGGTTCATGTCGACGGGCACGATGCCGACCGGTATCACCAGGGCCGAGACCTA
>Ga0222676_1000377_pt1 | contig 15339 bp, 20 predicted proteins | sample AntAcemetagen870_FD_179815 | JGI IMG/M metagenome (GOLD analysis project Ga0222676, IMG submission 179815) | Saline water microbial communities from Ace Lake, Antarctica - #870 | ecosystem: Environmental > Aquatic > Non-marine Saline and Alkaline > Saline | place: Antarctica: Ace Lake...
TAATAACGGATCGTATTCAGTATCTTTGATTTTTAACAGTAGATTATCGTAGGATAATGTATGATTTTCCACATCATCTTCATTTATAAAATATGCTTGATTGGGAATTATTTGCTTGATCATTTTATTTTTTAATATGATGGGCAATGATTTTATTGAAAGATAGCCGGGATCATTAACCACGCCACACGTTAGTTTAATAGAATGTTTTTTACACCAACTGATCAGGTCAGTGAATCCTAAAACGGTTGCTGTTTGAAAACTATGATGTATGCTTATATCGCACAAATTTTTATCTACGGTGTTTAGTATATTTTTTTCCAACACCTTCCAAACGGATCCTGCTCTGGCAAATTCGTGTACTTCTCCTACTCCTTCTAAACTAACACTTATTTGTATATGATCAAACGTTCCTAATCGTTTTAACACAGAAACAATGTCTACACTGCCGTTTGTAACCAGCGATAGTTTTAATTTTTTTTTAATTACAGGATCTAAATTTTCTAATGCAGTTATTAACTCACCGTCTAAAAACGGTTCTCCGCCTAGTAATTTTAAATATTTTAAATGTTTATTGTCTGTTATGACTGATTGTATGTATTCTCTATATTTTTTATTTTTATAACCATTAAACTTAGCAGTATCAAAATAATTTGGATCTTTTTCCGTGTATTCTTTAACAAACAGAGAGTCTTTTCTTTTGATCCAATCACTATAAATCAATGAACTATCCTGAGGATTACACATCACGCAGGCGTGATTACAAGTATTCCCCATTTTTACATCCGCCATGAGTATCATATCACTATCATAATCTTGTTTGTTTCTAAAATAAGAATCTAGCCAATTGGGTTGTCCTGGTAGACCTGCTGTTAGTATTCCATTTAGTTGTTGTCTTAAACTTTTTATATTGTTTTTTTCATCTTGCCAACAAGCATCACAGGCCGCGGGCATTTTATCTTCTTCTAGCTGTTTTTTTAAATCAACTATATCTTTAGAATTTAAATATTCCAATGCAGTTAAATTTTTACTATCTTTATCTACTGGTAATTTTTTAATAACACAACAGACTCTTTTGCTCATGTTGTTTTGATTTCTTATTTGAAACCATGGTGCAACACAAAAAGTTTTTGATTTTTTCATTTTTATATTTTGAAATACTCTTCCAACCGATCGTAGCCGCCGATCACTTCGCCGTCTATCACGATCTGCGGCACTGTGCGAGCATCCGGACACTCCGCTAACAACTGCTCTCGAGACCATACACCCTCTGATATGTTTCTCTCTTCATACTCTAGGCCTTTCACAGACAGTAACGATTTAGCCTTGACACAGTAGGGACAATGATCCCGACTCCATACTACGATTTTTTTAATCTTTGGATTGCTCATCTTGTATGGTATTTAAGAGAGTTCTTATTTGTGGTATTTGTTTTGTGCCCACCTGATGCAGTCTCCAACGGAACCACCAGTGAGTAAATATTGGCCATGTGTCGAGGTCTATCAGCAGGAAAAAAAACTTTTCAATCGCTTGTTGACACAGTTCCACGTGAACCTGATACTGTTCTGCCTGTAGCGGATGTTGTATCAACTGTAACAGGACAGTGTTGAATCGAGCAACGGCCATGTCCAGGCTGGCATTCAGCATCTGGTTGTCAATGGTGTATTTTCTCTTCTGACAGTATTTGATTATTTCTTGATTTTTTTTTACTAGATCTTTGTACTTTTGTTCTATGGAAGCACGAACTATCATAGCTATCATAGACTTTTAACCCGATCACACAATTTGTACTTGAGGGCTTCTTTGCTGTCAAGCCACACGTCCTGTGGCGGTAAAAGTATATCCCTGATGGTTTTTTCTGGAAGTCCTGTGCATTTTTTATAATGCGCCAACAGTCTCTTTGAAGTCAATTCAAACTCTCTCACTGTGGCAAACAACTCATGCTCTTTGCCTGTGGATCCCCAACTCCACTGATGCGACAGTATGGAAGTGTTGGGAGTCAGTGTTCTGTGTCCTCGTTCTCCAGCAATGAACAACAGTAGACCGCAACTTGCGATCATTCCCAGTCCTATTGTGCGTACAGGAATTTTAGATCCCTTTATTGCGTCCACCAGTGCGAAACAGGCCGACACATCTCCCCCTGGCGAATTGATCATCAGTTGTAGGAACGGTTTCTTTTTATCTTTTAAATTTTCTTCCAGTATCCATTGTATTGCCTCCTTGCAACTCTTGACTGTGATGTCTTCCATCAACAGGTAGATACCGTTGTCTCTGACTGGATCTGTGGGTATTGGATTTGCCATTATGAATTTTTCTGCACTTTGACCTGTAGAGGATATCCTTCGTCACGTGCCAACACTGTGGTCTCGATGCCCTTCTGCTCTGCAATCTCGTGTAGGTACGTGCCCACCACTCCTTTGCCCTGTTCGTGTATCACTTTGGTGATTTCGATGGCTTGGTCTGTGGTCTTGCCAAAAATCTGCACCAGTACTTTCACTACAAATTCAAATGTGGTGACTTCGTCATTGAGGAAGAGTACATCATACTTCGAAGGCTCTTCTATTTTAATTTTTTCTTTAGTTAATGTTTTTATTGCTGTGTCTGTCATAATAATATTATAGCATATTTACAAGTTGTGTCTATTGATTAGGGCGGGTATTTCACCGCCCTAGCCTTACTGAATCAATTACTTGATTTCAATAGATCTTGGTTTTTTGTTCTCTGGTATGATCCTCTCCAGTGACACTTTTAAAAGGCCGTCTTTTAACTCTGCACCTTTCACTTCCACATCATCAGCAATGGTAAATGCTTTTGAGAAGAATCTTTTTGAGATACCTTTGTGTATTACCACGTCTGGATCTTCGGCAGATTCTTTTTTGTCTTTGGATTTGATGGTGAGTATACCTTCTGCAAATTCAACGTCGATGTCATCTCGGCTGAATCCTGCAAGAGCTAGTTCAACATCGTATGTGTTGGTACCGGTCTTAACGATATTGTAAGGCGGGTAGTTCACAGTCGGTATGCTGAACAGATTATCATTGTCGACCATTCTTTCAAAATGGTCAAAAATGTTGTCAAAACCCACAGTCACGGGTCTTAGACGATTAAAGATAGATAGTTGGTTTTTAGTCATTTGCTTTCCTCCTATTGTTAGCAAGGTTAATATAAGAACAGCCTATCTGTAGCACTGTTCAAATATATTTATAATACTAATATAATATTGATTGTGTAAATTGCGACCTTTTTACCAAAAAATAATGATTATTTTTTGCGTTTTCTAAGCCCCATGAAACGACTGTCATCACGCTCTCGCTGTAGTTTTTTTAAAATTTTTGCTCTTTCTTTGCCAGCTTCTCTCTTGCGAGCACTGGGTTTGACATACACTTCTCTCTCACGCATCTCTTCAAAGAACTTGCCGTCTTTGTACATTCTTTTCAGTTTACGGAATGCTTTTACCACGTCACCTCCAGATCGAGTGACATCCACATAATAGCCTTTGAATTCTTTTTCTCGGGGAGTGTGTGATACTCTGTTCGAACGAGCATAGTTGCCTGTTCTTTCTTCTCTGCGGTAGGGTTTCTTATCTGCGGAGTTTTCCATGCTGTTAGTTATGCTTTGTTCTTTTTTGTGCTCGTTTCATTTTTAAATACTAGCACAGGATCTGCTCCTTTGTCAACCACATCTTCTGTGACTTCTATGCTCTGCACTCCTTTAGCACTCATTTCTTGAGCATCAAACTGGAACGGTAACAGTATGGTGTCTAATATGTTTCTTAATCCTCGAGCATTTGTGCCTAGTTTTTTAGCTCTTCGAGCAATGGCCAGTTTAGCTCCTTTGGTGAATGTTAATTCTATGTTGTCCAGTCCCAACATGTATTGATACTGTTTGATCAATGAGTTTTTAGGATCAGTCAGCACACTGACCAGTTGTAACTCGCTGAGATGATTCACGTGTGTGATCATTGAAAACCTGCCCACAAACTCTGGTATAAGACCGTATTTGATAAGATCATCGGGTTCTAGCTCTGCCAGATATGATTTGTTTTCTTCTGTGTGTATAGGAGCACCGAACCCCATGCCTCCTGTTTTTTTCTTAGAAAGCTGTCTCTCCAGGTCCACGAAAGCACCGCCCACGATAAACAGAATGTTCTTTGTGTTGATCTCAACCATGGCGGCATCTGGGTGTTTGCGTCCACCCTGGGGAGGAACCCTGCAAACAGTACCTTCCACAATTTTAAGCAGTCCCTGTTGTACACCTTCACCGGAAACATCTCTGGTGATCGAAGCACTCTCTGATTTACGACAAATTTTATCAATCTCGTCCACAAATACAATGCCTTTTTCTGCGAGGGCCTTATCGCCTTCAGCGGCCGCATACAATTTGGTTATGATGTTTTCCACATCATCTCCCACATAGCCTGCTTCGGTCAATGCTGTGGCATCTGCCATGGCAAACGGTACATTGAGATATTCTGCAATGGTTTTAGCAAGTAGAGTTTTACCTGAACCTGTGGCACCCAGTATTAAAACATTTGATTTGTCCAGTTCAAAATTTTCTGGAGGCATAACAATTCTTTTGTAATGATTAGACACAGCCACTGACAGTACAGTTTTAGCAGAATCTTGTCCTATCACATATTGATCCAGGTATTCTTTGATCTTTACAGGATTTAACAGCTTGTGTTCTCCTGATTTTATTTTTTCTTTGTTGGCTTTTACTGTATCTTCATCAAGAATTTCGTTACAGAGATTCACACACTCATTACAGATAGCAGTCTTTCCAGACCCTACAATCATTTTTTTAGTGTCTTTTCGACTCTTGCTACAGAACGAACAGATCAGATTATCTTCTGACATTATTTGTTTTCTTGATTTTTTTTAATTTTAGGAAATATTTCGTGTATGTTGTTGATATGATTCCTGTTTAACACTGAGTATGCACTTGCATCATCATGGTTGCCGTTGATGAAATAGGTTTTTGCTAGAGTTAGAATATAGCCTGACCACACTCTCAATTGATTAGAAGAATAATCCATGTTCATGATCACAGTGGTGGATTGTCGACAAGCATTCAACAACCAGGTATAGTCTCTGCCTTTGGCATTGGGTTTCCATGTTTCTAAATACTTTTCGTACTCTGGATCGTCGTCTATGCCCAATGGATCTAGGTTAGAGAAGTTGTTGTCATCCCAAAGATAGATTGTAATTTCTTCTTTCGGCATCCATTTGTTGATCTCATCTGCAAAACGATCTTTATCTCTTTTGGATAGATTTACCAAACAGAAACTGCGATTTTGATTTTGAAAGAAGCTGGGAGGAGTAACCAGAGTAACAGCACCCATTTTTTTCTTTTCGCCTAATCGACCTGTGGTGGGTCTTTCCGACTCCGGAATTGTGTTTGCTTTTTGATCTTCTGGATTTATAATTCTGTCGCCTTTGGCCATTTTATTCCTGTTGTTTTAATAATTCTATTATAACTGTTTGATCTTCTGCGGACAAGTCTTTTAATTTAGCCTCACCGGACTCTATTTTAGTTATTAGATCATTGATTCTATTTTCTATCTTTTGGCGATACTGCTCGTCACTCAACAGTCTTTTCTTGTGATTATCGATACTTGTTTTTGGTAATTGCTGTTCTGCTTCGATATCGCCGGCAACTTCTAATATTTCCGACTCATCAATGCTTTTAAAAGTTGGTAATTGTATTTCATTCTTTTCAGGCTCTGGCAGTTCTAATTCTTTAATTCGGCTCCAACCTGCTGATGTTTTTTGTTCCTCATTCTGTATGTATTTGGCTTTGGGTACTCTTATCTTCTTACCATTTTTTATAACAATATCAAATCCATCCTTGAGTTCCTCTGGTTCATCATCGAATCCATCCAACAGGTTGTTTAGCTCATCTTCGCTGATGTCCCTGTCTTCAATCTTGGGTTCTGGCATGAATCGTTCTTTCAATCCTTCTGTGGTCATAACTTCTATGTCAGGTTTCCCTGGCCCGGGCTGAGGTTTAACAATGGGTGGATTATCATGCTCACTCAACAGTACTGCACAGGTATGAGCTATCTCTGGAGGTAGATTCTCTGCTTCAGTATCTCCTCTTAGAATATCATCAATATAATCTTCAAAGAACTGCATTCTACTCTGTGTGAGCGGAGCATGAGTACGAGCATCTTCCACAGTCACAGGCACAGCATCTAAGAATCTGGCCTTATTAAAGTCGTCTCGTTCTTTTTTTAACTCTGTGTCCGGCACATCTTTATATTTTCCGTACTGCTTATGTAAACTGTTTAGCATACCTTTCCTTTCGTAATCGTCTTTAGGTAGTACTGGTTCTTTAACTGGTTCTTTAACTGGTTCTTTAACTGGTTCTTTAAGTGTTCTAAGTACAAGTGGTTTAGCATTCTTTGGTTTATTAATATCTATTTCTTCAGTTTTTTTTTTTGGTTCTGGGTCGTATACAATTTCTGAGAACTGTTCTTTAACTTCTTCTTTAACTTCTTCTTTAACTTCTTCTTGCATTACTTCTTCAATTTGTTCGGCAATAGTGGTCTCTTCCTTAATGTCAGTGGATACTAAATCTTTTAGTGTGTAGCTAACAACATCTTCTTCTAATTTTTTTTCATGATCAATTGGCACTATCTCTATTTTCCTAGGCTCTGGTTTTTCCACTTTAGCATTAAAGACTTCCAGTTTAGCCTGCCATTCTTTGGCCTGTGCTTCTAGATCTGTTAGACGCTGTTCTTTCTCAACTCTTGTCTGCTCATTCATTTTCTCAATCATAGCATTCCATTGAGATATTGCTGGGTCTTCTTTAATTTCTTCTTTGACTTCTTCTTTAACGTGACCGGTGGACATAACGGGAGTGTCTAGGTCTGGTGTTTCTAGATCTATAATTTCTTTAGGTTTTTCTACCTGTATAGGGAATCTACGCACCAGTGATTGATTGGCCGCTACCAGCATCAGAACTGCTAATGGATCAAACACAAATATAAGAATAATAATAACCCAACGCACTGCTGAGTTGGCATCTAATTTTTCTGACATGCCCACATCCACTGCCAGTGCGGCAATGTATTTGATCGGTCCAATCTCTGCTTCCAGTTTCAATCGATCAGCCATCAACGGATCTCTCTCCTGAATGAAATCTGTGATCTTCTGTTGTGCTTGGCCAATCTGTTTTTCTGCGGCTATAGTACTCGAGCTGGAATTGCTGGTCAACCGGTTGATCTCTGTGTTGATTTTATCACGTTCTGCTTTTTGCGAAGCTTTTACTGCCAATCCTTTTTTAACACTGTCCCCTTTGAAAAAGCCTGTGCCCTGTGATGTGTAGGCTTCTACTTCACGATCCAACTGTACCAATCGTTGATTCAACTGTTCTAGTCTTATGGTGTTGGATGTGCCTGTGCCGAATGATCTTTTAATAGATTCTTTTGATCGAGCGATTATGTCTTCCTGTGTTTGAATCTGTGAATTAATAATATCAATTTTCTGAGTGACGGACCCATCTGCGAATTCGTTCTGTAGATGTGCCTTGGATAGGAATCCAAAGATACCCATGGATGTCACCAGTGACAGCACAATCACTGCAAAGAACAGGTAACTCTTTAACAATAGGTTGGTCTGTTTCCAGTTACGATACAGCCAACTCGCACACACCAGTTTTCCCACTTCCAACACAGATCCCATAAGGACCACAGGTATGAAAGCACCTGGGAATATGGTGGCCAACCCGATGATGGAATAGTAGGCCGCAACTCCAGAAATAGAGAGTGCTGATAACAGTGTGAGCAGTGCGATAAACATATAATATAGTTGTATTTAATACTAAAAACATTATAATAAAGTATCCTGAATTGAGCAACTGAAAAAACTGCCATAAATACTTAGAATTGGTAATATATGGCAACGATTAATTACAGAGGATTAAGTGGAGTTAGGGCACAACTCACAGTGAACACAACAGACACACTGACTCAAATCACAGCCGCGGCAATTGCAGACGAAGGGTTACACGCAAATTATTATGCAGATTTCTTCCTGTTGAGGGACGGAACAGTCAAACGATCAGCCAACGGCAGTACCTCGTATGCTGATTTAGGCCTAGCATCGGCTGACCAGTTGGTGGCAGTGCTGGATGATGACCCGGAAACATTCACAAAAGAACAGAGACAGGTTAGAAAATTAGAGATCGCCACAATCAAACGAGCGGCCGACGATCCTGCTCGTAGAGACACCTACGACATTGGCGAAATCCCTAACCCATACGAGGACGATGGCTACAACGCAGACGATGACGAAAATACTGATGCTCTTGTGGTTGGCAGACCTTGGAGTTAATACAATTACTTTATCTTAAAAACACCCACTCATGCCAAGCCAGTTTGCAGGCCTTGTTGACCATGTGTCGCTTCGCACCATTTAATTCTATATAGGCCTGATACACTCGACAGTAGCCGGATGATTGTGGGTACTCGTGAACCACTCGCACTCTGCCAGTGGACAATCTTTCTTTACTGTGCCAGCTCGTAACAGCACCTATCTTTGCATTGTTCAATGTGTGATACACAGCCGATTGATGCAACATTTTTTCTTTGGTGTTTAAATTAAATCTCAAATACTGTACACCGTTCCACAGCATACCTGGCATGGACATGTATTTTTCACCCATAGTGGGTAGCTCGGGCATGTTGGTGTTCAATGATCCTCTAGTCTCTTGTACAGTTTGCACTCCGTTAGAAGCACAGTTGGTTAGAAATACTAGACTACTTAATACTATGATAACCCGGAACAATCTCATATCCTCCATCCAATCTTTTACAACTCATTGATCTTTTATTAACAGTTTCCTGTCCCAGTGGCATACGCCAAGTGAACATTTGACAGCTCGATGCTATTTTTGCACCGTGTAAGAAATCCATTGCACCATCTTCACACAACACTTTCTCTATTGTCTTGGTATCAATAATGTTTCCTTTGGCGTCTTTGGTGATCACTGTTTCTGTTTTAAGGTTACAGTATTGATCGGACCATGGACCGCCGGCTTCGGCTGTATCGACGTTGCTTACTGCAAACAGTACAAAGGTTAATACGAAAATGTGTTTCATACTAACCTTTGTTTAAAACTGAGTTTGCTGTTTTTTCTGTCTGTCCTATGTCAATTGATTGAGAGGATGCTCTTCGAGACAGTACATCCGCTTTGATCTTCTCAACATTTTTCTTGGATATCTCAATCAATACATATGCTCTATAACTTCTGATACCAGTTGAGAATATCTCAGACTTGGTTACAATATAGTTACCGATCATGGTATCTGTGATCATGTTTACCACAGCATCCTGTGATCCCGATTGTACACTAAGATTTTCATTAGTACCACCTTCGTTTTTAGTGATAGTGGTTCTGTTGTTCATCTCACCGTTGATCCTGTCGGACAGTTTTGCTTTTGCTAACAGCACTGATTTTTTTACAGCTAGTTCCATATCTGGAGATACAGCAGACGCCGCTTCTTGATATTTGAACCAAGTGTCCCGATCATACTCTACATACCAATCAGGAGTCTTGTTTACTATACCGTTCTTGGATTGGTCTGGCTTGATTGAGTAAGTGCTACAATTAGCCACTAATAAACCAAATGCAACGATCAGTAATACTTTTATTGCGTTCATTGTTTTCCTTTTGTTAAGTTTAAGATTTCAAATTGGTTGAAATCCAGTCCAACGCAGACACTAGGGTTTCTCTCACACTTTCGAATCCGCCTTGTAGTTCACCTGGATGCTGTAAGTACACATACATAATTAAAGCACCTATTATCATTTTCATCATACTATTATTATAACACAGTTACCAAACACGTCAACCTAGTTGATCTGACTTAAAAGTGTTGTTTTTCAATGACTTATTTTTCATTATCTTCTCATCTTGGCTATATCTTTAGCATCTTGTGCATCAAACACCGGTACCATATTGCTCTTGTGCATGGTTGCGATGCCCAGCAATTTTCTTTCTCCTGAATACTGTTGTTGTTCTTTTCGACCTGTGACTGCCACAGGGGGTCGGTTGCCGCAGGGTATGCCTTGACGGTCTTCTATATCTGGAAATTCTAATGTGCCTCGATCTTTTCGAGGTTTAATCTTATCTAACCCTTTGCTCTTCAACCATTCTTGATGTTCTTTGCGAGCCTTGCGTAATCTGCGTGTGTTCTCTAGATGCACACGAATTCTTTTTTTCTGTGGTAATTGTATAAAACCCATTCTTTATTATACTTTAATTGTGTACAAAGTCAATCTATGGTAAGTTTTTTTCTTTGATGGTGTTCAGTATTAAATTTGCATACTCCGGATTGGTGCTCCACGCAGTCATCCCGTTGAGCAGTTTCGCATAGTCCCATTGAATGTTGTATACCTGAGAACCTCTTTCTTTTCTAAACTGTTTGTAGGCTAGGTGAGTGTTCAGTATTCTGATCATGTCTGACACCGATTCACACTTGTGTGTGTATTTCTTCACACCAAAACGAGCATTGGGTATGCCTTGCGGTTTCATGTGCGGTTCTTTCATGTTCCAGGTTCTCACACCAAACAGAGCATTGCCTTCTCGAGCAAACCTTGATGTACCGTATGCTGATTCCACTATCGCCATGCTGACTATTATAGAAGCAGGCACCCTCTTCGCCGGTTCCACCATGAGGTTGAGGTAAGACACACATTTCTGTGTGGCGAATATGAAACTGCGATCATCGTTGTAGTGATATTCAGGTTGGTGGAATCCATGTTCGCGAGCCTGTGCTACCATTCTGTTTTCGGTGTCTCGCACAATCTTTCTTTCTGTGAATCTGTTGGGATTGTATGTGCCGTATGCATATGCAATAAAAACAATGATCAACCAAGCAGTCCAAAACGCAATACCGTGTTTGGTATCTGTGCTCATTGATGGAAGTTTAAATGGCATTAGTTTTTTTTTAGAAAGTTTCATTGTTTGAACAATACTTTAATTATTGGTGTCCCGAAGGACACCATTAATTTAGATCGCTACTTTTGCGTCTGTTTGTGTTGTTACAGGTGCAGATTTTAAACTCTCTTGGTATAGAGACTCTGCCGTGCTCATGTAGTTGTTCCAGTCTGCTTTGGACAGCCCTGTAAATCTTGTGATGTTTCCATCAGCAAGGATTTTATAAGAACCGCAAAGTTTATGAGAACCATCCGCTTGGACTTTATGAACAACTCCTGTTGCCTTACCATCCGCATTCTCTCTGCCTGAAATAATCATATATTTTCCAGACTTGCCGTTCCATGTGTTTTTAGTTGCTGTATCAGATTCACATCTTGTGATGACTTGGTCTAATACCAACTGTGCTTTTGCTGAACATTTATACATATTGTTTTTCTCCTAAGTTACCATTATTATAACAGGTAATGGTAATAGGTCAACCAGAATAAACTGTTGATTTAATTGAGTTTTTATAAAAAATTATAGAATTGATTTATATTTCCTAATTTTGTTTTCCTAATTTTATTATAACTTGTGATAGTATCCACACATAATTTCCAATTTGTATCATTATTTTGAGAATTAGCTACAAATGTTTTTGTCTTTTGTAAAAAATTAGACAGGTTACCACTGGTTAACATTCGTGAAGGATGAGTATACGATGTAGAACCATATTTTTCTATCAAATAATCAAAATATTTACACAGAGAGTTTTTAACCTCTTGAGGGAAACTACATATACTCAACTCTTCTGGCCAATTAAGTCTTTCAATATAAAAAGGATATTGATTGAATGTGCACCATTCTAGCAAATCACCGAGTTTGTGTGCATTAATTGTACATAAAACTGAATGTATAAAAGCATCAGGTAATTCTTTTAAAATGTATTTGGCATTTTTTTCTTTTCTTCCCCAATTGGTAGGGTATCTCATCCATTCTTCTAATTCACCTATCCCGTCTGTGCTTACACCTATCAATGCTCTTTTAAATAATTTTAATTTTTCTACAAACGGTTCTAATTTTCCTGCTCCGTTAGTATTACAAATTACAACCAAATTATCAGCGTGTTTATGTTCTATACACCAATCCATAAATTTCAACAACGGTTTACTAATACTCGGTTCTCCCCCAACAAATTTAATATACTCTAAATCTTTTATAAGAGGTTTAAGATTTTTAAACATTGTATCTAATGAGGCAGATTCGTCCTTACGGGTAGGCAATCTATTTTTACGTTCATACGGCCATCCAAGCCTTTCATAATCTTTTATAATTGATCTGCTGTATGATGGGGAGCAAGTTATACACCTTAGTTGACATGTATCGTCTCCTCCTATTTCAACCCCTTTAATATTCATAGGATACGTTCCGTTGGTATTAGTTTTTTTAAGAAGTTCTTGTACTTTTGGATGGTCTAAAGAAGGATCTTTATCTCCTAGATATCGTTGATTCATTCTTTCTCTCCTGTATTCCAAATCTACTGATTGATTTAAAAAACAACCTTCGCAGGCACTGGGCAATATTCCTTTGCTTATTTCTTTTCTAATACCTCTCATGTATTCACTGTTCCAGTGTTGTTCTACCGGTAGGTTCATACTAATTTTATTCTTATCTTCGCTTTGTTTTTGTACACAGCACATACTATAGTGTCCTGTCGGGATCACACTAAGATCTGTCCATGGCACAGCACAAAAACTTTTTTTATTCATTTTCGATTTCCTTAACTTTTTTTATTTTATAGAAATTTGAGTAGTTTCCTGTTATGTCTCCGTTAGATTTAATATATTTGTTATCAACACTTCTGTAGAAATTTTTTATTACTCCTTGATATTGTTTAAACATGTCAAAATCTTTCATAGTCTCTCCTATAAAATTATATTTTTGGCAGAAGATAGCACTTTTAGTTTTACCTAAACTAAAATAATTTTTACTTTGCCATGTGGTGGGATATAATATATTGTTACACACATTATAATATTCTTCATAATCAAATTTATCTGTATGCACTAATTGCTGTTTATAATCGAGTATATTTTTTTCAAAATAATTTATAATAGTATGACATTGTTTTATAGTAATTTCTGGCATGTCTGGGGTGATGTAGAATCTTTCAAGATATATGCCACGATTGTCTTTTATATCTCTAGCCCAATTATTCTGCATCACAATAGTATCAAGGAACGATGTTGTAAAATATCCATCATTAATAAAAACTCGTGGTTTTTCTAAACCTATAACTATACATACTTTTTTTCCTTTTTTTGCAATATTTAAAAGCTGTGGATCATTGTGTAGTCCTTCGATCTTCATTAGATTATCAATACACATTCTGGTATCAGCAGTTTCAAAAAATTTTTCATCATATTTGACATTGTTTATACTATCCCAAAGGTTAATAAATCTATAAGGGATACCAACGTCTTGACAAAGTTTTGCAGTTTTTGAAGCACTTGCAGTAATTTCTATGTTGGTTATTGATGTTTCTTTGGTAACTTTATTTAATACTCCGTGACTAACTACTTCATTTGGTCTCAATCCGCTATTCAAAAAAGTTTTAACCATATTAGTAGAATCACTGCCTCCGCTTAATAATAATACTGTATAGTCGTATGTGGAGAGGAGTTGTTCTGCTCTGGCTCTATATATTTCCTGTAAAGACTGGTCTGGTTCTTTGCCCCAATCAACAGAATCATAAAAGCTATTATGGAAATCAAAATGTATCTGTTGATTAGTCCTTGAGGCATATTCAACAGCCATTGGTTTGGTATAGAAAACTCTATCTCCTACAAACCAACGACCATTTGAATGAGTTAATAACATTTATTTTTTAAATGCCTTTGCTGTTGCTTCTATTAATGCCAACTGTTTTTCTGGTGTGTTGTTGATTAAGAATGATCCTGAAGATTTTAAAGCAGTGTGGTATGCCTTAGAATTTACAATAGAAATAATGTCTTTTTCTAATTGTTTTTTTAGATCTCCCTGTACATTCTTATTAACTATTAGATATCCAATAAATGATGAAAATACATTTTCTGTAGGTAGTAGTTTTTTAAGAGGTACTATATTTGAATAATCTTTTTCAAATGTTCCATATATGCATTTTTGTTTTTTATTTTCATGATTCACTAGTCCTGTAGTTGCATACCATGCATCAATTTCTTTGGCCTGCATGGCACGTTTGATAAACCCAGAATTTTTATATTCAATGACTTTAAATTCAATATCTAATTTTTTACCTAAATCATTTAATAATATGTGATGGTTTTGGCCTTGGTTGACTCCAATTCTATATTTCTTACCTTTAATTAAAGAAAAATTTAGATCATCATATGGTCCACATAATAACCGCGGACTGATAATAAATGTTGTTACAAACTCGTTTTTCTTTGGAGGATTATAGCAGACATTTGTAGAAACGTTATTCCAGTCGGCACCCCAGCCTGCTAATATTGGTTCGTTTGAGTTTTCAAATAAATTCTTTACCTGTCCACAGTTTCCGATAATTTTAAAATTTACGTTCCACCCTTTTTTAATTAACTCCTGTGAGATTGTAGTTTGGAAAGCACTCGAAAGTCCTCCATTGCCGTGACCCACATAAAATGATATACTTTTTTCTTTTGAATACCCTGTTGATGTTAACATTATAAATGTAAACAATGTAACAATTATTTTCTTCATTTTTTTCTCCTTAATGAGTTTTGTTAAATTATCAACCATACATAAAACTCAAAATTACTATGGTATCTATTAATATGTCTCCAATAAAATATCCTGCAATCAGAGGAATAAAATCTATTTTTTTAAACAGTATACCTATGAATGAAAATATTATAAAACAAGAGACAAAAAACGTTCTAGCTTCAACTAAACTACCTGCATAAAATACAGATATGGCCATGATTAAAATACAAAATTTATTAATATTATTTAAATGTTTTCCTATCCATCCAGATATTACTTTAATAAAGGTATAGCACACAATATAACAGATAATTGATGATACTATTAGAGTAATCATTAACCATACATAAAAGTTCAAACCCAACAAAGTCCACGTGCTCTGTCCCGGCATCCAGGATTTGGTTTCAATAACACTCAATAATATCATTTCGCTAGGCACTATGGCTATGCCTAAAATTAATAATGGAATCAATACAGTAATTTGACTACCATTGTTGGCCGATTCTGCAGATGTAAGTCTAGACATTACAGATACATGGTTATCGTTTGGATGGAAAAATTTCTCTACTCTCCATGCAAGGTTACTGCCTATTTGTGTACCGACTGCGGGCAATAGACCCGTAAATAGTCCTAATAGTCCTCCTCGAACAGAACTCCATACAGGGAAGTTAATCT
>Ga0222676_1000381_pt1 | contig 15322 bp, 25 predicted proteins | sample AntAcemetagen870_FD_179815 | JGI IMG/M metagenome (GOLD analysis project Ga0222676, IMG submission 179815) | Saline water microbial communities from Ace Lake, Antarctica - #870 | ecosystem: Environmental > Aquatic > Non-marine Saline and Alkaline > Saline | place: Antarctica: Ace Lake...
GCCTCTGCTATATCCTCCGACTTTTGCATCGCTGTTATTTCCTTGTGTATTCTTTTGTATTCTATTTTAGCCTCTGGAGTAAACTCTGCGGTTACTGCCTCGACTACGTTACTCTCGTTTATTTTTAGATTTCTTTTTGTAGACTCGTAAAATTTAATGATAAAATTTTCGTACCAATCTAGTAAATCCTGTGTAATCTCCTCGTCTACGTAGTCCTCTACCTCAAGCTCTGGATAACTGAATAACATACGGTCAATAAATCCGTTGCTTTTGTTCTCCTCTGTTTGGAATCCGTCTAATATACTCGGCTGTATACCGCCCATAATTGGTAAAAAAGCACGCTCTACAAAGCTACTCTTTGCGGTCTTTCTGTTTAGGTTAATCTCTCCACCACTCCAAGACGAAAGCCAATGCTCCATATCTCCGCCCTCGCGGTATTTATTCATATCCTTAAAGAATCCTGCTAGCTCGTCTTTTAATACTCCTATGCCGTTTGTGTTTTCGTTGTGTAATTCTACCAACGCCTCAAGAGTTACGTCGTTAACTAAAAATTGCGTTTTCTTTGGCTTATAAACTGGCTCTGTCAAGGCTTTATCCTTTGCCTCCATATTGTTAAATTCCTCGAATTTAGCCTCCGCTACAATATACTTTTTTATCTCTGTGCTGTTTGCTTTATCTAAAGGGAACGTAATACCTTTAATAGACGGCGTCTTTCCTACTCCTGCCTTTCCTACTAAAGAGAGCCAAATACTAGGCGTTTCTTTCCAGCCGTTTTTTATTTTTATCTGTTGTGAGTTACCTACTATAATAGAGGTTAAAAATAATAAGCTACAACCCATATAATCAATAGACTGTTTTAATGTGCGATGCCTTTCGAGTATGTAATGCTGTAATTCAAGCGGAAATATCTCTAGGGGAAACTCTGTATTTACACAAACCTCTTTATCATCTATGATAGCTTTTAAAGGCGCATCTATTGCGATACGCTCTCCATATCCTTGAGAGTATAATTCCTTAGCAGCAAGGCTCGCGTCGCCGTTATGGACGTAATGAGCGTAAACCATAAAGGGGTTATATCCTTTCTCTGCCTCGAAAGACGTGCCAGAGGTAAAGAGATACATTAATCCGTTATCTTTATAGATATATCCACTATGTGCGGAATCTGCGCCCTTGCGTCTTATTATATACTTATCCTTTAGGTTTCTTACTACGTCGAAATCTGCGCCTATTAAATCGAGTATACTTGTTTTATTGTTGTAATCCTCCCAAGCGCTCAAACCTGTAGTTATAGCCTTGTCTTTTTTAGGTTTCTCGATTACCTCTATAACCTCCTCTTTGTGGTCGTATGTTTTAGATATAGAAAATAAAATAGCTCTGTCCTCGTCGCTTATATAATCAATATCTGTATACTCTTTGCCGTTTAGTATATCTGCATAGGCTACAATATATCCGCCTACTCCTCTAGTCTCTAGTATCTGCTGCTTATGACCTTTAAGTTTAGCGACCTTTAGGTTTCCCTCCGCTCTTTTAGACTTATATAAAATGTGAAATCCGTCGTTTATAGTCTTAGCTATTACAAACTTATCTTTGAAATTAAAGATGTTATCCTCTAAAAAACTAAGATACTCCGCCCACCACTCCTTTTTTTCTCTAGCGGTAGAGAATACTTTTAAATCTACGTCTAGGCATTCCAAGTCGTTAAACCCAGTTACTATTCCAACGATACTAGCTTTTGAATCTAGGTACTTTAATCTGAAAGCTTCTACATCTGTAGCTTTCTCTTGTGAATCTTTCCAACTACCAACGGGTACTTTCTCCGAGTTGGCGGTAATAAGAGAAAAACCCCTATCAATTAATTCGTTACATTTTGTTATATCTAGTTTTATCATTTGCTTGTATAAAAAAACTCCTATTTAAAAAGCTAAGGTAGGAGGAGCTTTGAAAATAAGAGTTTTGTAATGTGTTAGCTAACCTCCTACGATTTGCTTGTAAAGATAAATTGAACTCTATCTTTTACAAATATAAACACTTTATTTTAAATTAATCTTTATAGTTATAAACAATACAAACACGACAAAACACGACAAACACGACAAAATAAAATCGCGATGTCGTGTCCTCCGCCCAACGTGGCATTGACTTTATTGCTAAAACACGACAAAAAAGTGTCGTGTCGTCTTTTTTATAAATCCTAGCTCTTTATTTTTTCAGTTTCAAAATACACGACACGACACGCCAAATGTCGTGTTTCTCTGTAAACCTTTGCTATCATTAGGCTAAGGCACACGACACGCTAAAAAATTATGTCGTGTTTGTCGCCTACAAAACCAAAAAAACGCCAATAAATAAAATTATTGGCGTTTTAAAAGTAAAATGTTATATTGTTAATAACTCTCGTATACTTTATCCAAAGAAGCTGTAATCATTTTTAAGATGTTAGCCGTTCCGTTACAGTTTGCGCACATACGCTTTGTATCGTATCTCAAGGCAAAAACCCACTCATAGGTATTAAATACAAGTTTTGACTCCTCTGCGCTCCATTTGTCTACCTCTCTAGATTGCACAAAATTATCGTAAGCCTCAAACATAGATTTGTCCATACATCTTTTAGGTTTCTGCGATGCGTTAAAAGTTGGCGAGTTGTTTAAGCGTCTTTTGCGCTCACTACAGCCGCAATCTTCGCCCTCTGGAGTAAATACCTCTACAAGTTTAGAGATGCCCGTAGCTTTAAGTACTTTCTCGATTGTTGTACCTACTCCAACGTCGTCGACGTTTTTGGTCTCAATAGATTTCTCATAGGCAAGTTTCATTTTTTTGTATTTCTTGCCTCGTTTGTCTCCTTTAAAATTTTTTAGGTCTTTTTTAGTTACTTTCATTTTTACGTTTTTTTAAGTATTTCAGATTACTATTTTTATATTGTTTGTAATCCTCTTTTAAAATCTTTTTTAATCCCTCATGTATTTTTTTATGTACATAACCATAATTAATATTAAAATCCTCTCCTATATTCCTAACGCTTTTGTCGTAGCTTTCTAATATAAGCTCTTGCTGAACCATTGGAAGATTGTTAAATCTGTCTAGGTATTTCCGCTCTTTATCTGTAGCCTCAAAAGTTTGCGAATCGTAGGCTAAAGAGTAAAATCCCTCTATACTATGCTCTCGATTTTTCTTTTTAAGTATATTGGTCCACATATTTTTTAAGGTAATTGCGACCATAGCCTCGTTAACTACCTCGTAATCTTTTAACCTTATATACATTTCTTGGACTAGGTCTTGAGCCTCGTCGTAATTTCCGCAAATCCTATAGGCTAGATTTTGCCAATCCTTATTTCTTTGTACTAATTTTTCTAACATTTATACTTTATGTGTTAGTAGTATAATATACTAATTTTGTTACTCATTTTTTTATTTTTTTATTAACAATGTTTTTTTTTATTAAATAAAGTTGTAATATTGTAAAACTATGAGAACAAAAAAACAAATTATCCAAAAGCTGCAACAAATTGCAGACAGTTTGCCACTTTGCAAAAGACGCAAGGCAATCAGAAAAAGAATATTAAATCTAAAACTAAAGAATGAAAACATTAAAAGATAGTATACAGGAGCTTGCCGCTCCGTTTATAGATTGGGAAAGCGATCACGATAACGAGGTACTGCAGCAGGATTTTGTAGAGGCACGTCTTGGCGAGTATGGTGTGGAGTTTAGTATCTACGCTAGTAGAGATGTAAGCTACTCGCATGGTACTCATTTCGAGACTGAGGACGTAACGCTAGGCGATTCTCATTTTAATATTGAGATATTAGCAGTATTCGACCAACATTTTGACGATATAGAAATAACAGACGAAGAGGAGGATTTACTAATTAATGTAATAGCAAACCATTATGAGTGATAGGGAGAAAATAATACGAGTTAATAGTATGCTACAAATATTATCTGTAAGATATGACTATATAATAGATAAAGATAACCCATATTATCGTATCTTTGGAACTGAATCGGAGCGCTTACTCGACGCAAATTTTAATATTAGAGTACAAAATAGATTAACAAAATATAAAACCAGATTATTATGCAAGTAAACAATTTAGAGTTATGGAATAAGGTTGAAAAGACCAATCCTAAGTATACTAAAAAAGCTAAAATAGGCGGAATGTCTATAACTGCAATAGCGCCACAGTATCAAATTATGATGGTAACGGAGCAATTCGGAGTATACGGGCAAACTTGGGGATTCAAAAATATAGAGCTAGATTACTCTCTTGTCAAGTATGACATGGTAGTTTTTAAAGGTACTTTTTTCTTTCCAAAGGGAGAGTTTGAAATCATAAACTCTTGCAAGTTGTACATAAATAACGCCAAGACGATGCTAGACGATAACTTTGCTAAGAAAATAGAAACGGATACACTTACAAAAGCTATATCAAAGCTAGGGTTTAACGCGGATATTTTTATGGGCAAGTTTGACGATGTGAGATACCTTAAAGAGATAACCGCAGAGTTTGCACCTAAGCCAATTAAGCAGCCTCTAAGCGACGAACGATTTACAAAGGCGTTATCTGCCCTAAAGTCTGGTAAAATCACTAAGGAGTCTTTAAATGCCTATGCTTTGACATCTGAGCAAGTTAAAACCCTAGCGAAATAATGCAAGGCTCTAAAGAATATTTTTTGAGAGTTAAAGAGGCAGAGTACTTCGACCTGCCTCAAGCTCTTAGAGAGCGCTCAGTAGTTTATTATAACGATTACGAGCTGTATAAAGATGACCCTAGTTTTAAGGCTTTAAACAAAGCCTATCGAGATGCTAAAAAAGCTCTTGAAAATTGGAAATACGACCAACGGCATGGCTAACGCATTGTATAAGAAATGTTGTGCCTTAAAAAGCCTTAAATGTTCCTTAACAAACTTAAACTATTGAAAATAAGTAAAATAGATAATTAAAATGATGTTTCTTAACAATGTTTTTTATACGTTGTTAGCTACTGTAAGCGGATTAATAAACTAAAATTTAAAATATGACACCAAAAGAAAAAGCAAAGCAATTAGTAGAGAAATACTTAAAAAAGATTATAGAATTAGCTTATGCAGAAACCAAAACAAAAGAATTAGCAAAAGAATCTGCTTTGATTTGTGTAGATGAGATACAAGAACACGCTCAAATGATTGAAACAGAATATGAAGGATATAATAATCCTTATCAATACTTTTTACAAGTAAAGCTAGAGATTAGCTTATTGTAGCTAACGTTTAGTATATGATTAGATTTTAACGGATTAAAAACAGAAATTATGAATGATAAAGTAAAAGAATTAATAGAATTGTACGAGGCAATTTTACACGGAAAGAAAGAAAAAATGGGATTATTTGACTGCTCCGATAGTTATTATGCTGGGTGCTGGGATGAGCAACTAAAAGAAGTGGAAAATTTGAAACAAGAATTAGTTAAAAATTAATTATATACGTTGTTGTTGTGTCGTTTTAATGCTAACTCCGTATAACGTCAACAGCTTTACTTTTTAATATTATTTGTAATTTTCTCCGCTTAGTCTATATAATATAGATTATTCCACTTGGCTCGATTGGCATTGCCACTTAGTTGATTTAGTACTGTAGTCCTTTTAAAGCCAAGCTCTTCGCAAGCTTGAGAAAGGCTGCTGTAGCATTTATTTCTTAGTTTATCTATTATTTCCCTAGCGTTGGGGCTTTTTACCTGCATCTCGAACTTAGATTTTTCACTATGTTTGTAATGTTCTCCCCCTGTAGTGTGATTGCATAGATTACTTAGTCCATATTCTTCAATCAAGAACGCCTCTAGTTCTAGCGCCTCTGCTACTGTTAATCTGTCCGCAACTATCTCTACGTATCGTCCATATTTATTCACTGTAGATTTCCAATGATTTGACCTTCCGTCTTTGTCTTTACTCCTTCTCTCAGTTCCCATACCTATATAGAAAACCTTGTCGTCTGTAAGTCTCCTGTGCCTATAAACCAATTTATCTCTCATTTATTCTTTTATTTTCTTAACTATTTTTTCGCCCGACCTTAAAACGAAATATCCACCAAAAGCGGTAAGCAATAAAGCTTGCAGTAATCCTATCCACTCAGAGGCTATTTTAAAGCCGTCTAACGCGCTATCTAACATAATGAATACAAACATACATATTAGTAGAAAGGCGAGCGTAAAAGGGCGTATATTCTTACTAGCGTAGTTATCGCTATTTGCGTCTGCCTCCCATCGCTTTGTGATTTCCTGCTCTATTGCTATATCTTTGTTTAACTCTGCTAGTAGCAAGTCCTTATCCTGTGGAGTGAGCGCCTTGTCTCCTCGTATAGCATTGCCTAGCTTATCCAAAGCCTTTACTCCCGTAACATTTGCAGCAAGCTCTAGTAATTCGGGCGCAAAAGCCTTGCCTTGTTTAGCTAAAAACCTCAAAGCATCGCCTACTCTAGTCGTGCCGTTCTTATCTTTGTACTTTCCTGTTTCCATTAATACATCCAAATTACATTTTGAGCCTTATCGCTATCACTATCTACATGAATAAAAGAGTTAGATATACCTATACGAGTGAATCCTGCGTCTTTTAACGCCGAAACTATTATAAACCTAGCTCTAGACTCATTACAAGCTATATCGACGGCTAAGCCCTTTGTATGGCTGCTAGAATTTACCCCCCCGACCTTTGCGTTATGCTCAAGCGTTCGGTATCCCGAATTTATAGCGAAAGGTATCCCTGCTACATCTCTAGCGTTGTCTAGCATTTCTAGAAAACACTTATCCATTTTTGCGCCCGATCCTTTAGCGTCTGGACTATCAAACTCGTTTATATTAAAGTTCCTCATCTAGCTCTCGATTGTTAATTTCGTTTGCAATTCTTTTGCCCTCTCGCTCTACTCTGCCGTTTAGCGTTTCATTTACTATTTTAACGCCTAGATATACAATACCTAAAATAGATAGTACTAATTGCGCAATACTAGAGGCGCTCGCAATATCAAAACTTGTAATTGTGTTAGCCATGCTCATACCCCAAAGTCCAAGCGTCATATAATCCGCGATTATTTTGTACATTATTCTTGTGTTTTAGGTACTTCTGCATCTCTAGCCCATCCATAAAAGCTATGTGCTGCTTTGTCTGCTGGATATACCTCATATGTACCAAAGTCTAATAACTCGCTACTCATTACATCGATGGCATAGCCGTCATAGAAAATTGCTGGTGTGATTATATTACCCTCATCATCGTATGTAGCTGGTATCTTTACCACCTTACCGATATATACAACCGCAGCGGTATTTTTAGCAAAGACTATTTCGTTTTCTACTTCTATAATTACCCCTAGATTTAATAGGTAGTCTTTCCCTTGTTGTTCTGTTGGAAAATTCGTTTTATATATTTGCATCATATCGTTGTAAGTAAAGTTAATTCCTCGTCTGTTAAGACTTCTGAAAACACAGCTATTGTTTTTGTCCTTCCGTAGAAAGGAAGTATACCAACACCGAGCCTGAAGTCTAGCCTATCCAAACCTATCGGAGGATTACCACTTATATCAACTGCAACTTCTACTCCATTAACCCATAGTGCAAAATCATTTAATCTGTATTTCACAGCTACCTTTGTTATATCTGTAGTATTTGACAGAGTCGTGTTTAGGGAAGCCACTGTTGACCCTCCTGAAGCCACTAAGCCTATAAGCGAATTAGTAGTCGTTGAGTAGTATATTTGCACTCTATTACCATTAGTTCCGTCTGATATACATATAATTCTATTAGTTCCATCATCTGCCAAAGCTGCTATTTCTGCATATAAAACACCCGATGTACTATTTATTGTTGAAACACTCCCTCCATTGGTACATACGTCTTGGTTTCTTGTTTTTTGGGTTCCATCTGTGGGAATGTAAGATGTTGCGTAGGATTGTTGTTCTACTTGTGCGCCGAATATGTAAACACCACTTGTGCCGTCTCCTGTATAGGATAGCGTATTGTTTGCAGGAGCTAAATACACTCTAAATATTACTGACGTAGATGTAGCTACTGACGAAAACCCAATCCTTAGCCAACCATCTGACAACTCTACTATGGAATAGTCTAATACACCTGCAGATTTAGTACCTATAACTTTGTTTTGTAAATCAAAATAAATGCCCTCATTTTTTGCACCATCGTAAAGTTTTACCCAATTTACCCCGTTAGGTTTTACATATATAGAATTGTAGTTAGTACTTCCGTTTAATACACTTGCTGAGTCAAATAGAAAATGAACACCCGTATTAGTGCCCTCAACCAACTTAAAAGCATTTGCACCACCATCAGGAGAGTCAAACCCACCTACAACACTAGCGCCAATTTTAGACCAAGCTGAATTACTAAAATCCTCGCTATAAGGTATTAGGTTTGTACTCTGCGGTTCAAACAACCAACTTCCGCATCCACTATCTGGAATTATATTACCGCTACCATCATAACTGAAACCCTCGTAGTTTATTCTCGGTAGGTTATCTGCAACTACTTCAACTAAACCTAGTGAGTTTACTCTTGTTGCTTCAGTAGCACGAGAAAAATCAAAATCACCACTTCCATCACTTGGCTTTACACATAATGCTTCACCATTGTTATACGCACTTGGTGTAAGTATAATACTCGCTTTATCTAATAAGTTCATTATCCTATAATTTCTAGTTCATCTAATATTTCTGTGGTACAAGTTGCATTTTCATAATACGTTGCCCTTGCTTCAAGTAATTCTAATAATGCTGGTACTGCACTACAATTTGCATAGGCTTTGTAAATAATACCCCAGCCAACTGTATTATCACATACACCTCTGCCCCACCAACTTCTTGAATATATTTCGTTTGCCATTACTTTTTATTTTTTTTCTTCTTTAGAAATATTTTAAGTTTCTCTATGTTCTTTGCTTTTGGTTTGTAAATCATAACTTTTGGTAATATAATAAACCGTTTTCTTTTGCGTGTAAATGATTTTCAGTATTAGTTACCCACTCTAAATTTTCAACTGTATTATCTGTTTTTATACAATTCATATGGTTTACTTGTGGCTTATTATTTTCGTTTACTAAAAATGCTTTTGCTACTAATTGGTGTACTAAATGATTTTTTTTATTTCCATTTATATTTAGCGTACATCTACAATACCCTTTTTTAGTAATCCAAAAAGGAATTAATTTTCCTTTATATGTAAATAACATTTTTTTGTTACTATTATTAGGGTCTGTTCTTTCTATTTTACGTGTAATACTTTTTACCCTACCAAAGTTACTTACCTCATAATAGCCATTGTAATTATTAATTACTTTCCAAATTTCATTTTGCATAACGCTTTTTTTTAAATTAAACTAATATTAGAAACAAAGATGATAAACTCAAAACCCATCCATTAAACGTAGCTGAATAACTAGGGTATAAATCATCATTTACGTTATTAGTATATTCTGGATATGTAGTCTGGTTAAAACTCATAAAATCTATAAATCTTCTTGAATACCATTCAGCATTTGTTCTTGCTTTCTCAACTAAAAAATCTACTTCATTTTTATCTACCGTTTGTGCATTTTCTGATGTGTGTTTAAATACACCACCATTCTTAATTTGGTAAGCTGCAAAAGGTATGTAGTTAGATTGTGCATACCAGATTAACATACTCACAATATAATCATCTAAAATAGTTTTCCATCTTGCATTATCTGGTAAATCAATTCCAGCTACAATAGCAGCAGTTAAACCATCGTACATATTTGTACCTATGATTTGTTGTACATCAATTTCTTGTGCGATTTTGATGAAAAAAATAAATTTGTCCGTATTAATTGACCCATCTAAAATTGAGTTTCTAACTAAATCTGTTCTATTTATAAATAATACTGTAGCCATCTATCTTCTTTTATTAGTTGGTAAAAAACCCTCATTAGGCATATCAATTGGTCTTTTAGCTACAAGTTTATCGTTAACCGCTGGCTTAAAACCTTTTCGTTTAGCTTCATTTACACTTATTAATGGTGCTTTTGGACTTTTAACATCAATACGTTTACTATCTAGTGTAAACATATAAGTTTTACGCATCCAAAAATGATGACAAGCACCACCACCTTTGTAAAGCCATATAGAATAAGTATCTGCACCTCTTGGTCCCCAACCTGGATTGACTGCCCTTGTACCCATTTGTATAATATCTTCTTTGCGGTATATCTTTTTAGATTTTACCATTTTCTCACAAAAACTTCTTGTTACATTTTTACCCTCCTTGTCAAATGTATCTTTTAAAGGTGCGTATTGATAACGTACTTTAAAGGCAACATCTTTTACTGCTTTATCTTGTTTTGATTTTGCGTTTGGTCTTGATGTACCAGTAGATACAAATTCCCATATTTTAGATAATGTGCTTTTGTTCTTTTTGTTTAGTTCATCAATTTGATAATCTAGTGCATCTTCATTATCATAATCAACTTTGCGTTCATCAATTAATGTCCATTGGCTTAAATCTTCATCTTCACCAAATTCTTCTAAATCAACTTCACCGTGTGACTTACAAGGCATATAATAAACAACACCATCTTCTTTGTGTTCGTGGTAACCCTCACAACCTTGTTCTTTGGCTTTTGCTTCTGCTTCTTCTTTAGTTTTGTAAACATCTTTACCATCAATCTTTTTTAGATTAACAGACATTTCAACACCAGTTTCTTCTTCAATAGTTTCACTATCTTGTAAAGTTTGGTCTACTTCTGTAAACTCTAGTGGTTGTAAGGTTGTAAAGTATAGGTTTAAGCTTATTTCATTGTAAGCTAGTATTTGGTCAAAGCTATCTATTAAAAGTTCTTGAAATGGTCTTATAACGGTGTTATCCATTAATAAAGATGCAGTTTTAATTTCATCGGCATTGTTACCTAAACCACTACCATCTTTTATACCCAATAACATAGGTGATACAATACGGTGTGCAACCATTATTTTAGATGTGCTTTCTTCGCTTAAAAATTGATACTGATTGTGAGCATCACTTAATTGTACTGGTGTTATTTCTGCTTGACTTTCTTTATTGTCATTAAAAGCCAAAATGAACCGCCCAGCATTAGAGCTACCAGAAAATTTTTGTGCTATCTTGGTTTCTATTAATTGTCTTTCCTGTTGGTTTGGAGTGCCATTATTAAAATTAATGAGCATCGATGGGCTCAACCCTGAACGTATATTATTGATGTGGTAGTTAGATACCTCTTCTTCGAGCTCACAGTATTGCAAACCACCTTGATAATCGACAGGGGAATAGTAGTAAAAGCCTGATTTATAGGGTTTTATGTAATATATCTCTATGCTTTCTTTAGACATACCAAAAGCTGGTATTCTTAAAGGTTCATCTGTTTTTTTAATATTTGCCCAATCATTATAATAATAATATGCTGGTACATTACCATCTTCATCACACTTTTCTGCCCTTAATGTTTCAATAGGCATATGTTCTAGTTGAACAATCTTGCTTCTATCCTTTGAGTATATAACTTGAATAGCAGCTTGTCCCATTAATTTAAGATCATAGCAGCATCTTCTAACTACATCTTTTCTAAACAAAGAAACCATCTGTGCATACTCATTAGGTTTTCTGTTGCTATCTGTTGCATTTAAACCTTTTCCGTAAATAGCTTGTGAAATTCCATTAATAGCTGCATTGTTAGTAGGCGAACCATTGTACCTATCGATTAGAAACTGAAAATAGTTATTATCTGCACCATATTCAATCCAATCTGCACCGTTCACTTCCTTAACCTCTGGTGATGTATAGGTGCTTAAATTAACAAACCCAAATTCTGAAACCTTTGTTTTGCTAAATTGTCCTTTTTCGTTTCTTTTTCTCATATTACAATATAGTCATTATTGTTGCCATCATACTGGGTGTATTGCCCCTCATTTATTTTATAATGGTCATTTGTTGTTTGGTCAATATCTTGTGCAGTACAAAATATTCTATCTTTATATATTACAGATGTTTTTGTGTTATCTGTATATAGTGTTAAATCGTAAAAATGCCCCTCAACTAATAAAGGTAAAAATACATTGGTAAAATTAAGATAATTACCCTCTATGCTTCCATTTGTTAAATCATAATCAACAATAACATTTGTGCTATCATCTCTTACTTCCATAGTAAAAGAACCAAGATATTGTCTAGGTATAACATTAAATGTTTGTGTACTGTTATCTGGTCTTAATATTATCATCAAAAGTATAACGTATAAAAATTACATATTTGTAAAACAAAAAAAAGCACCCGATTAAGGATGCTTTCATTTTTAACTAAATAATAAATTATGCAGTTGGATCAATCTGTTCAGCATCTCCAGTTACTGCTGCTGCTAAGAAATAAGGTGCAGTTTCTTCCATACCCTCAAAGGTAAGTGTAAACCCACTTAAATCACCAGCCGCTGCACCAGTTACTACTGTACCACCAGTACATTCAGCACCATTTTCAGCACCACACAAGAAGCTATTACCGTAGTAGTCTTCAACTACAATATATGGTCTAGCTACTGCAAGTTTTTGTAATTCTTGTTGTGTTTCAGCATCAAGATATGTTAATGTAAGGTTTAAAGTTTGAGTATAAAATGTTGTTCCATTTTCTCTAGATGACGTCACAGTAGTTTCTAAACTAGAATTACCCTTTACATCATACTCAAACCAAGTTGGAGTTCCAGTAAATGTTGCTTCACCTGTTGCACTTACTGTAATATCACCAATAGCACCAAAGTCAGCAAAGAAAACTTTTTTGATACCGCCAAAGGCAGATTTACAAGGTAGTTTACGACCCGTTGTTAAAAGACAAGACATATGTTTTTTATGTTTTAAAAAAAAAGGGTGAGCAGATTACCTACCCACCCCTTTCAATTGATTAATTAATTAATTATGCGTATTCTACTAAATCAGATGCGATACCAAACTGAACAGCTGAAGTAAACCTCATTACCATTCTCACGTTGTTACTAGCATCTAAATCACTCATATCTAGAACCTTAACCTCTTGAGTTGAGTTTAACAACCCAGTACCGAAGTAAAGATTAGATCTTTGTGCAGCATACATTTTGTTAGCTGACATTCCTGGACATACAAAGATTTTTACACCGTTCACCGTTAGGCTTCCGTTATTCCACCATTGTGTTCCCATATTAGCAACACCATTTGCCCCTAAACCATTTGCTCCAAATCCGCCAAGTGCTTGAACGTATAATTTAGCTGCTTGTGTTCCCATATAGATAAACAAATCTTCTTTACCATATAGTGCTGCTGGTATTGCATCAACTACTTTAGAAAGTTCGTCAATGATGTTTGTAGATAATAACCCACCACCTACTGCTGCTACTTGTTGTCCAGCTGGAATATCTCCCGCTGTTGCTGAAGCTGCAATTAGTTTTTCAAACCCATCAAAAGAGTTGTTAGTTCCAGCTGCTGTGTCACCTTGCCAAATACAAAATTCTGTGTTCTGTGCTACTTCGCTCGCTACGTGTGCAATAAGAAAGTCAGAAAACTTTGGTGGTAATGTTTGGCCAAGACCATAACCCATAGACTGAGCTTCCCAGTCATTTACAAAATCATACTTACAAAGTTGAAGGTTTACTTGAAGTTCAACTGGTTCAATTGTTCTTTCAGTAAGTGTAATTGTAGATGTTGGTGTAAAATCACAAGATGCAGATGCTACAATAGCATTTGTTGCAAGTTTCTTGATCACTTCTTTAAAAGCGATGTTTGCCTTTACTGTTAAACCGCCATCATCAATAGTTGATGCAGACAATAATGCCGCTGCGATATACTCACCAGCAAACTCACCAGCATATGATGTAGTGATGTTAGTGGTTGTTGCTAAATTTACGTTTCTTTTATTCATTTTTATTTGTTTAATTTACTTAATACTCTATCTAGTGTTGTGTTAAATTGTCCTTTACCAAATTGCACTTGTGTTTTTTGTGGTGCTTTTGCTTCTGGATTGTGTTTGATTGGTTTTACTGCTGAAAGTTCTTCTTTTACTTCTTCAACAAATTCTTCTTTTACAGTGCGAGATTTTAAACCGCCATTTTCAACTCCCATTTCAACCTCTTCTTCAGCTTCTACTTTGTCATCTTTAAGACTTGCAATAGCATCTTCTAGGTTCTGTATTCTTTTCTCCATTCCTTCCCAATCTGCAACATCTGCCATTTCTTTTTTTTCTTCTTCAAGATCTTCAGTTTCTTCAACTTCTTCTTCTTTGGCTGGTACTTCATCAGATACTTCACGTACATCTGAAATCATACCTTCTGCTTCTACAATTAACAATTTACCATCTTCAAGGATATACTCCCCTACTGGCATTGCTACTTTTTCATCGTCAGTTACAATGAATATTTCGTTACCTTTTTCAAAGGCTTCAGCACTTACAATAGTGCCGTTTTCTAACTTCATTTCCATAAGTTTGACTTCTATATTAAGAAGTGTTTTTATTTCGTTTAACATTTGGTTTGCTTTCATACTATTTGTATAACTATTTAATGGTTAATTTTTGCATTTTCAATCTGTTCTTGTTATTACACCAATACCTTGTGCTTGCATAGAACCATCACAACAAGAGATAGAATACTTATTGGTATCCCAACATAAACAAGCACGATTACCCCCAGTAGGTGATGTCCTACTAGGTATAAAGGTTTTATTTTTGTTGTTTCTTTGCATTTATTACTTTATTGATTTAATAATAGATTTTACTTCCATTGCTGTATCTTTTAACTGGTCTACCAAATCTTGTGCAAGTTGATATTCTTTAAAAAATTGTGTTGTTTTTACATCAATTCCTAATTCATTTGCTTTTTTAGAAAAATCTTTAAAGAAAGCATTTACCTTTTTTTCTCGATTTGCAGCTAATCCACTTCTATCTGGACTTTTTGCATCAATAAAAGATTTAGCCAATTTAGATAAACTTACTTCTTGTTTATTAGATTTTTTTATATCCGCTTGTAATTCTTTTAGAATAGCATTAAAATCCATTGCTAATTCTACTTTCTCTGTTGCTAATTCTGTTTTTGGTAGTTTGCTATAAACTTTATCAATGTTACTTTTCATACTTATTTATTTAATATAGATTTAATTTTACTTAATAATTCTTCACTTAATTGTTCTTCTACCTTTTCTTTAGGTGCTTCCATTTTATCCGCAAAATACCCCTCAATAGAAAAACCTTTAACTTTATTTGATTTAACATACTCATTCCAAACATCATCATTGTTTACCTTGACTGATCCCATCCACGTTCCAACAGGAACATCTAACCCATACAATGCAGTTTTGTCTTTGGCCCTA